>Ga0228535_1000411_pt1 | contig 124009 bp, 107 predicted proteins | sample SJ1metagenome_FD_168457 | JGI IMG/M metagenome (GOLD analysis project Ga0228535, IMG submission 168457) | Enriched culture of PCE-dechlorinating microbial communities from Ithaca, New York, USA - SJ1 | ecosystem: Engineered > Modeled > Simulated communities (microbial... > Unclassified... | reverse complement strand
AATACGCCGAAATCGATGAGTTCGCGGTCGCTGAGACAGAGCGGCTGTTAGGCCGGGAGCGGCGGGTCGAGGACCAGGATGAGAACACCCTGCGCCCGACGCGCTGGGCCGATTATTTCGGCCAGACCAAGGTCAAGGACAATCTGCAGGTCTTCATCGAGGCGGCCCGTCAGCGCGGTGAGGCCCTGGACCATGTCCTGCTCTATGGACCGCCCGGCCTTGGCAAGACGACCCTGGCCGGGATCATCGCCAATGAGCTGGGGGTCCACCTGAGGATCACGACTGGCCCAGCGATCGAAAAACCAGGCGACTTGGCTGCGATCCTGACCAATCTGACCGAGCGCGATGTCCTTTTTATCGACGAAATCCACCGGCTCAATCGTTCGGTCGAGGAGATCCTCTATCCGGCGATGGAGGATTATGCGCTCGACATCATGATCGGCAAGGGGCCCAGTGCCCGTTCGATCCGGCTCGATCTGCCGCATTTCACCCTGATCGGGGCGACGACGCGGGCCGGTCTGCTGACGGCGCCGCTGCGCGACCGGTTTGGCATGATCAACCGGCTCGAGCTGTATTCGCCGGAGGAGATCGGCCAGATCCTGCAGCGCGACGCGGCGATCCTGAACATCGGCCTCGACGCCTCCGGCCGCGCGGTCATCGCTGAGCGCTCCCGCGGCACGCCGCGCATTGCGATCCGCTTGCTGAAGCGGATGCGCGATTTTGCCCAAGTCCGCGGCACCGGCGTGATCAATGCCGAGATCGCCGATTTCGGCCTCAAGGCGCTGGAGATCGATCCCCGCGGCCTCGACGCGACCGACCGGCGCCTGATGCGCAACATGGTCGAGATGTTTTGCGGCGGTCCTGTCGGACTGGATACGCTGGCGGCAACGACCGGGGAAGACCCGGTGACGATCGAGGATGTCTACGAGCCGTTCCTGATGCAGATCGGCTTTCTGGCCAAGACACCACGGGGTAGGGTGCTGACCCGGCTCGGCTGGGAGCATCTCGGCTTGCCTTGTCCAGTCCAGTACGAACGCAAGCTCAAGGGACTGGGCACCGCTTTGCGCGGCACGGAAACGCATGATTTCTCCGATGGCGAGCAATTGCAATTGGAGATCGATCCATGACTGAGAATGTTTTATTGCATGCCTGCTGCGGCCCCTGTGCCGAATATCCTTTGGATGTGCTCATTTCTGAAGAAGGCTTGCGACCGCTGCTGTTTTTCTATAATCCGAACATCCACCCGCAGGTGGAATGGCAGCGCCGCCGTGATAACTTGCAAAAAGTGGCCGATCTGCGTGGTCTGAACGTCGTGGTTGAGGCTGATTATGCTGAAAACGAATGGGTGCATTATGACCCGGCCCAGAATGGCGGGATGAGCCGCTGCCAGATGTGCTATGAAACCCGGCTCGACCGCACCGCCGCCAAAGCCAGGGAGCTCGGCCTGCCCGCATTTACGACGACGCTGCTGGTCAGCCCGTATCAGGATTATGACGAGCTGGTCCGCCAGGGATTGGCTGCTGCTGCGCGACATGGAGTTGAGTTTCTCGTGCGCGATTTCCGGCCAGGCTTTCGTGCGGGGCAGAATCAGGCACGCGAAGATGGCCTGTACCGCCAGAAATACTGCGGTTGCAGGCCATCGCTTGAGCAATCAGATTTCAGAGAAAAGATTTTGAAGGGCCAGGCAGCCTGGCAGGCGGAGCAGGAGAAGGTTCAAGACTGAAACTGCCACTGGGTCCGGCCCATTTGCCGGAGCTGGACGAACCAGCCGGCACAGCCGCTTTAGAGAAGAATCTTGATCACGACTTTCTTGATCGTTTCCGGTCCAGATACGGCGATTTTCGGCTTGTGGGCCTCGTCGGGCATCAGGGTCACAAGAGTGCCGGCTGACAGCAGGACCTGGCTGTAAGCAGTTTCCGGGTCATGGTAGAACGTAATGTCTTTCTGCTCGTTGTAGGGCGTTTTTTCACTCAGGGTGGCGCGGTCGGCAACGCCGATAATCTCCTGGCCTTCGATCATGCACTGGATATCCATGAATCGGTCATGGGTTTCGAAGGCGACTTCAGCTGGGGTGACTGTTTCATAACTCATGAAGTTGGCCGTGATGACGCCAGGCTCAATCACGACGGAGCCGTTGGCGAAGCTTGCGAGGTCATTGTCACGCAGGAAGGCCAGGGCGGTGGCGATTTTTTCAGCGAGCTCGGGCGAGGTCGTCGGGGCTGATGTGTGGATGTGCAGCATGGTTTACCTCACAAATGTCTTATTTTGATGCTGGTAGAGTAAATTGGATCTTTGCTTTGATCCTAAATCAATCCGTTTCAGCTGGGTAGTCGAGTTCTTGCCCTGTTGATTGCAGAAATTGCTGAGGATCCCTGGGCCGGACGAGCAGGGTCTGGTAGTGGTCATACTGCACCAGGCCAGGCTTGGCACCGGAAATTTTCTTGACTTGGCTGACTGGGCAATAATCGACGGCTACTTTATGCGCGTCGGTGTCGCGCTGGCCCGATTGCTGCAGGGAAGCGGCAGCCTGCGAGAACCAGGCGGCGATCTGGGCGGCCTCCTCGAGCGTGCGCTCGGGGACCGGCCGTTTGCCGCAGCGGATGATCACATGGGTGCCCGGGATCTTCTGGGCATGGAACCATAGATCATCTTTTTGCGCCGTGCGCAAGGTCAGGCGGTCGTTTTGCAGATTATTGCGCCCGGCCTGGATCAGGAAACCGTCGCTGCTGAGATAGGAACGCGGCGGCAGGGGTGGCGGATTCTTGGCGTTTGACTTGGCCTTGCCTTTTGCTCCTGATGGTTGCTTGGCTTTGGCTTGGCGTCGGGCTTTGGATCCAGGTTTGCCGGGGGCAAAATCGCGTAGCTGGCTGCCATGCTTTAGTTTTTTCTCTGGATTGGACTCTGAGCCGAGATCTTGTGCTTTCTGCCGTCGTTCCGCTGCAGACAGCCCCGTGGCGGCAATTTCTTCACGGATGGCCTGGATGTCCGCTTCGTCGCTGGCCTGCTGCACGGCGCTTTTGAGGCTGCCCAGCCATTCCAGATCGGCCAGGTCTTCCTGAACCAGCCGGGTATTGGTCTCGAATTTGCCACGGGCTTTCTGGTAAAGCTTGAAAAATCGCTGGACATTCTGGCTTGGCGAGAGGGCTGGCTGCAGGTCGATCCGGATCAGGCCGAGTTCGGGATCGTAGTAGTTCTGCACATCGACGAAGCTCAGGCCATCCTGGATCAGGTGCTGCTGAGCCGCTAGCAATTCACCACACGTGCGGTAGAAGTCGCGCTTCTCGCCCTCGGTGAGTTCATCCTGGTGCAGCTGCAATTTGCGGACTGCGTTTTCCAGCTCGGTTTCGACGCGCTTCTGCAGGGACTGCTTTTGCTGGGCCAGGCGATTCTGGCGGTTGCGCTCGAGGTAGAAGCGATCCATGGCCGCTGAGAGCGAGGCTTCTGGCCGTGGATGGGCCAGATTGGGCAGGACCAGGGCGTGAAAGTCGAAGGGGATGGTATCCCGGGCATCGAGGTAGAAGGTCGACGGATGATAGTCCTGAGCCAGGATGGTCTCGAGCATGCGCTGCAGCTGAATGGCTAAGTCGGTCTGCACCGGAGTCGTCAGTTGATCGTATCTTGAGCGCGGATCGATTCCCGCCGCCGCGGCGACTGCCTGGCAGAGTTGCGGCGAAAAGCCCTGGATGCTCTCAAGTAAAGCCTTGTCTACGGCCTTGCTTTGCGCTTCCGGAGAGATGTATGGCAATCCATTCCGGATGGCCTGGAGGACTTGGTCTGGAGCTGGTTTATTCTGGTTTTGGGGTAGATCATAGGTGCGTGCTGGCATGATTTCGCGCAGGCGGCTGATCGACTGGTCGATGTGCAGGATGGCGTCATGGATCCGGTTGTCCTGGTTCAACAGGATGATGTTGCTATGGCGACCCATGATCTCGACCACCAGTTTTTTCTCCAGGGTATCACCCAGTTCATTCTGGGTGGCAAAGCGGATGATGAAAATGCGCTCGTAACCCGGTGTCTCAACGGACAGAACACGCGCGCCGAGCAGGTGCTTCCTCAACAGCATGCAGAACATCGGCGGCTCGGAAGGGTTTTCCCGCGCTTCCGTGGTCAGGTGGATCCGAGGGGCGGCTGGATTGGCTGAGAGGACCAGGCGCAGGTTTTCCCGTCCGGCCCGGAACAGGATCAGTATATCCGTGCGGTCCGGCTGGTAGATTCGGTCAACCCGGGCGTCCTTGAGTGTTTGATTGAGTTCAGTGGCCAGGCATTTGGCCGAAATCCCGTCCAAGGGCATAGGCATTCTCTCTTTTCGATTAATCCTGTTCAGTGTACACTGAACAGGATTAATAAGCCAAGGTAAGTGAAATACGAGGAATTTGGACATGCAAATCGATCAGTTCATGATTGTTGAACATGAAACAGTCTTGAATGCCCTGACAAAAATCGACCAGAACCGCAAAGGCTTTCTAGTTGTCATCGATCCCAATCAGACTGTGGTCGGAACCCTGACTGACGGCGACATCCGTCGCGCTTTCATTGCAGGCTTCCCCGTCCAAGCCCCGATTACGGAGTGCTACAACCGGACCTTTACCAAAATTGTTGAAGACGAAGATATTGGCATCAGTGTGGAGTTGTTCAAGAACGGCAAGATCAAGTTCCTGCCGATTCTGGACTGTCAAGGACGCTTGACCAATATCATCACACGCAACAATCTGCAGACGTTGCTGCTGGAAGATCGGCCCTTTGACTGTCATTATGATTTCCTGAATATGGATGACACGGTGGTTGATCACGAGATCTTCAACCGGCCGTGGGGCTATTACAAGACCACTTTCCTGAATCCCTATGCCCAGTCCAAAATTATGAAAATCAATCCCCAGGCCAAGCTGAGCCTTCAGGCCCATAACCATCGCGAGGAGTACTGGGTTGTCATTGTCGGACAAGGCGAAGTCACGATTGGAGAATCCGTGAAGAAAGTTGAAGCCGGCAGCTTCATTTTCATCCCCCGCGGCTGCAAGCATCGCGTCATCAATACCACGCACGAAACATCCCTGATGATTGCCGAAGTGCAATTAGGCGACTATTTTGGCGAGGATGACATCATACGATTTGAGGATATTTATGGCAGGACAGTCACAGGCAAAATCAACCACGACTAATTCCAGAAAAAAATCGACTTCGTCCAGAAGGGGCAGAAAGCCCCATCAAGGATCGCTTCTGCTTGCTATTCTGTCTGGATTTCTGAGTCAATACAGTGGACGACTGATGATCGGCGTCCTGATGACGGCGATTGTCCTTTTTACAGAGGCGCTGCTCATGGATCAGAATGTCCAGTTGTATTTTCGTGTTGTCGGAATCGAGCTGATCGTCGTGTTGTTCATTGGTTGGGTTTTCTACATGCTCCAGGGTGACCGCGAAACCGGAAAACCTTGACAAGTCTGGGATCTATCTCGAAAATAAGGACCTGAGTTCGTGGAAGGGAAAAACGAGTCATGCCAAATCCTGTTGAACAACCGATTGTTCATACATTTGTCATCATGGCGCACAAAAATGCGCCTTTCATCGAAGAAACCATTCAGTCGCTTTTGAAGCAGACCTACCCCAGCAATGTGGTGCTTTCGACCTCCACACCCAATGAGCGCATCCTGGGCCTGGCTGAGAAGTACCAGCTGGAGATCTTTGTCAATGAGCCTGGCCAGGGAATTGTGGCCGATTGGACGTTTGCGCTCAATTGTGCCAAGACACCACTGGTCACACTAGCCGACCAGGACGATGTCTATCTGCCGGACTTTGCCCGGAAAACAGTCGATATGGTCGAACAGAATCCGGATGCAATTTTCTGCTTTACCCATTTCAAAGAGATCGGCGATGACCGCAAAATCCGGCCGATGAATCTGACCATGGCGGTCAAGATCGTCTTGTTCTGGCCTTATTTCATCCGCCCTGTCTATCGCAGCCGCTTTTTCAAGCGCCTGCTGTTCCGTTTTGGTGAGCCGGTCTGCAATCCGAGTGTGACTTACAACATGGCCGTCATCAAGGACCACAAGCTGTTTGATGCCGACTATTCCGTCTCTCTCGACTGGGATGCTCTCCTGCGCTTGGCAGAACTTCCAGGGGCATTGTGTTTTGTCCGCCAGCCGATGATCCTGCACGGGATCCATACCGGGACTCAGACCTCGTTCGGTATCACCAGCGGCAAGCGGTTCGAAGAAGATCTCAAGGTGTTAAAGCGGTTGTGGCCGAATTGGCTGGCCCAGATTCTGGCCAGGCTATATTCGATCAGTTATATATCGAATCATTGAGCTTTTGAGAGCTGGCATTCGTGCCCTGCGCAAGATAGGCTTTGGTAAATCCGCCTGAAACGGTTATAATTGTGGCATTGAAGTAAAACCTGAGGTAACTATGGCGAAAACCAAATTCCTGGTAACGGGCGCGAACGGCTATATCGGACAACATGTGGTCGCACATTTGCTGGAGCAGCCAGACACCCAGGTCATCGCGGCTGATCTGGCCAATACGGGCATCGATCCACGGGCAGAGTTCCTGTCTGTCGATATTTTCAGTGGCGACCCGGATTTGTATACCCGACTGGGTTCACCGGATGTCTGCATCCACCTCGCCTGGCGCGATGGCTTCAATCACCGCAGCGAATACCACATCCAGTCGATCCCGCAGCATTTCACATTCATCCGCACCCTGCTGGCCGGTGGCCTCAAGCAGCTGGCTGTGATGGGTTCGATGCATGAGGTCGGTTACCACGAGGGCATGATTTCGGAGCAGACGCCTTGCAATCCATCGTCCTACTATGGCATCGGAAAGAATACCCTGCGCCAGGTTTGCCTGCTGCTGGGCAAAGAATTCGGCGCGGTCATCCAGTGGCTGCGCGCCTATTATCTCTATGGGGATGACCTCAAGAACCATTCGGTGTTCACGAAACTATCCGAAGCGGCGGCGCGCGGGGATCGTTCTTTCCCGTTCACCAGCGGCCTGAATCAATACGATTTCCAGACGATCGATGAATTGGCGCGGCAAATTGCGGCGGTGGTCCAGCAGACCGAGGTCCAGGGCATCATCGAATGTTGCTCGGGTCAGCCGGTGCGCCTGAAGGACAAAGTTGAGGCATTTATCGCTGAAAACGGGTACACGATCGAGCTGGCTTACGGGGCCTTCCCAGACCGGCCCTATGATTCGCCGGCCATCTGGGGCGACCCGACCAAGATCAGGCAGGTTATGGCGTCAGTTTCTCAAGAAGGGCAGCACTGATTGCGGAAATTTCCGCAGTTATTTAACCTGCATCTCCAGCTCGATCACCAGGATTTTCCCCACATCCGGCACAGCGATTTCATACTGCGGATCGGTGGTTTCGAACCAGTCGATGCCGTCTTTACGCTCGCCGTTGGCGGGCAGGATATTCAGCACCTGCCCATCTAGAATAACGTTCAGCCCCGCGACTGCCACTTGCGAACCTTCGATCGGATCGAAGCGGACGGCCTGGGTTCCTTGCGGAATCAGCAGATGATAGGTGGCCTTCCTGCCGTCCAGGCTCGGCGCGATGTAGATCACAGTGCTCTCCGAGAGACCCTGTCCGAAATTGATATAGAACTTGGCTGGCATCCGGGCCCGGTCAGAGATCGTCCGCTGAGCAGCAGCTTTTTCCATTGCTGAGCGGCATGCTTTCGGGCTGCTCAGCTGCTCGCGGTGGTACTGGAGATTGATCGTATTACCCTGGATCCGGTGGGGGAGCCAGAGGAAATAGTCATTGCTCCAATTGTTGGCGTAATACAGGTCGTAGTGGAAACGCTCTTTCCAGCAGCTGTAGGTGAAGCTGAGCTGGTCGCGCTGGCTGTTGTGGGTGAATTCGTCCCACCAGCGGTTCATCACGCGGATGACGGCCGGGTCGTGGTGGCGGCGGTAGATGAAGCTGCCGACGATCAGGCCCAGGTCAGGGGGCATGCCTTCGCGCTGGTAGCGCTCGATCTGCTTTTGCATGACAGACAGGTCATCGCGCTGGCTCTCGCGGCAGGCCTGGTATTCCTGGTAGACACAGTCGCGCTCACCGTGTTTGACACAGAGCATCGGGCTGGTCCGGGCATAGGTTCGGATGTAGTCCTGGACATCGCCGGTCAGCAGGAGATTGCCATCGATGTAGAGGCTGGCCTCATAGTCCTGCAGGTAAAGATGGGGCAGAATCTTCGGCCGGCGCGAGAGGCGGGCAGGGGAGAGCTTGGCGTCCTGGATCAGCCGGACGGTCCAGAAATCGGAATGAAGATTCGGATCGTCGGTGAAACAGATGTAATCGCAGTTTTTGCTACGCATGACAGGCTCCTGAAGCTGGTCATAACCGCCAAAAATAGCGGTGTAGACCACCAGGGGCTTTCTTTCAGGCTGCTTGCGGCCAAACATGCTTGTGCGCTGGCCGACTCAGTTGATGTCGCAATAAGGCACGGTGTCGAGCAAGTTGCGGATCTTTTCGGTCGGGTCGACGAGCTTGGACAGGGAGGCGTCGTGATTGATCGCGTCGATCAGCAGGGCGGTGAACTTCGCCATGTTGACGTCCTGGAACCAGGGCGCAGCGAGGAGCTCAGGCCGGCGGTAGATCAGGTTGGTGGCGAAGACCTTGGTGATCAGGCCCTGCTCATAGGCCTGGTTGAAGTGCTCGAGGCCATCGGTGAAAAGACCGAAAGTCGTGGCGCAGAAGATGCGGTTGGCTTTTCTCGATTTCAGTTCGCGGGCGATGTCGAGCATCGAGTCGCCGGAGGAGATCATATCGTCGACGACGATGATGTCCATGCCTTCGACCGTGTCGCCGAGGAATTCATGGGCGATGATCGGGTTGCGGCCATTGACGACCTGGGTGTAATCGCGGCGCTTGTAGAAGGTTCCGAGCGGCACGCCGAGCATCGAGGCATAGTACATGGCGCGCGAGATGCCGCCTTCGTCCGGGCTGACCACCATCATGGTGTCGCCGCAGATGCGTAGGTCGGGGGTGGTGTTGACCAGTGACTTGATGATCTGGTAGGCCGAGGGGATGCTCTCGAATCCGCTGGTCGGGATGGCATTGGCGACGCGGTCGTCATGGGCGTCGAAGGTGATGATGTTCTCGACGCCGAGGCTGTAGAGCTCCTCGAGCATGTAGGCGCAGTCGAGTGATTCGCGCGAATTGCGCTTGTGCTGGCGGCTCTCGTAAAGGAAGGGCATGATCACGTTGATGCGGCGAGCCTTGCCACTGATCGCCAGGATGGTGCGCTTGAGGTCCTGGTAATGGTCGTCCGGGCTCATGTGGTTGATCAGGCCATGCATTTTGTAGGTGCAGGAGAAGTTCATCACGTCGACCAGGATGAACAAGTCATGGCCACGGACCGTGTTGCCGATGACCGCTTTGCCTTCGCCGGAGGAGAAACGCAGGGTGCTGACCGGGATGCGGTAGTCATGGCGGATGAAACCGGGATTGGTCGCTCCCAGGTCTGGGAGCTGTTCGAGGTATTCGGTGCGCCGGCGGCCGAGGTAGTAATTGACACTGTCGGCAAAAACAGCGCTGCCGGTGAGGGGGATGATGCCGACCGGACCGACCGGGGCCATCATGTTGTTGCCGTACTGGTTGTAGATATTGTAGCTAAAATCGTCCGTATCGCGGGGCTGCAGCATCAGGTGTCCTGCCTTTCAATCTTGGGGGTGTTTCTGCGTTTATAGAATTCCAGCAGCTTGGAAATTTTCTCGGTCGGGCTCATCAGGCGCGAGAGGGAGGCGTCGTGATTGATCGCATCGATCAGGAGCGAAATGAACCGCGAGATGTTGACGTCGACAAACCAGGGGGCATTGCGCAGTTCTTCACTGCGGTAGATCAGGTTGGTGGCAAAGACCTTGTCGATCAGGCCCTGGGCATGGGCCTGGTTCATCGCCTCGAGGCCGTCGGTGAACTGGGCAAAGGCCGAGGCACAGAAAATCCGCCTGGCGCCACGGCTTTTGAGGTCGCGGGCGGTGCGGACCATCGAGTTGCCAGTGACGATCATGTCATCGATCAGGAGGATGTCGCGACCGGCGACGTCTTCACCCAGGAAGCGCAGGCCGACGGTCTGGTAGCCGCCCTCGACTGGCTTGGAGTAGTCGGTCTGGCGATAGAAAATGCCGAGCGGCACCTCGAGCATCGAGGCATAGTAGATCGAACGGCTGATGGTGTTTTCGTCAGGGGAGACGACCATGAAATGCTCGCCGTCGAGGCGCAGGTCGGGCACACGGTGGAGCATGGCCTCGATCAGCTGGTAGGCGGTGGAGAGATTTTCAAAGCCATGGCCGGGGACGGCGTTGTCGACACGGCTGTCATGGGCTTCAAAGGTCAGGAGATTGGTGATGCCCATCGAGAAGAGCTGCTTGAGAATATGGGCGCAGTCGAGTGATTCGCGGCTGCTGCGGCGGTCCTGGCGGCCTTCGTAAAGGTAGGGCATGATGACGTTGATCCGGCGGGCTTTGCCGCTGGCGGCGAGGATGATGCGGACCAGGTCCTGGAAATGCTCATCCGGCGTCATTTCGTTGGCCTTGTGGCGCCAGGGGTAGGTTGCAGCGTAGTTCATCACGTCGGTGATGATGAAAAGGTCATGGCCGCGGACCGACTGCTGGATCAGGGCTTTGCCCTCGCCGGAGCTGAAACGTGGGGTGGCGACGGGGATGCGGTAGTCGGACCGCATGAAGCCGGGGTTCTGGGCCAGCTCGGGATGGCGGCCGACATAGATGGTGCGACGGTTGCGCAGGAAATAATTGACGGAATCTGCCAGTTCGGGGTCAACATGGTGCATGATCAGGCCGATCGGGCCAATTGGATGCATCGGGTTGTCGCCATACTGGTGATAGATATAGTAATTACGGTCGTCAGCCGGTTTCGGCACGGTCATCAAGACGCCTCCAGCACGTTTACATCATTGGACGCAATCATTATAATCGATTTTACTTGCCGCGGGAACTCGCACCCCGTTGTGCAGGTCGGAAAATTACTGCTATGAAAGAGGCCGAAAGACTGGCCTTTTACCGATTGGAGTCAGGATGTCACTCAATTTTCGTAAAACTCGCTTCGTTGGGGTCGCGGCCAACCTCGGGCAATGTCCGATGGATGGCCTGCCGGAGGTCGTCCTGTCCGGGCGCTCCAATGTTGGCAAATCGTCCCTGATCAATACAATCGCCGGCCAGAAACAGCTCGCACGCGTCAGCTCGACGCCGGGCAAAACCAAGCTGGTCATCTATTTCAATGTTGAAGACAAGCTCTACCTGACCGACCTGCCCGGCTATGGCTTCACCAAGACAGGCCACCACAAAAAAACGGACTTCTCCTCGCTGGTCGATACCTATCTGACCGGTGATCGACCGATCGCCCTGGTGCTGCATTTGCTCGACATCCGCCACGAGCCGTCCGGACTCGATGTCCAGATGATCGCCTGGCTCGAGGCCAATGACATACCCTACCGGGTCATCCTGACCAAATGCGACAAGCTGTCACGCCAGCAAATCAGCCAGCAAGTCCAAGCCATGACGAAATGGCTGGATCTGGAAGAAGACGTCAACCTGATCGCCTTCTCGTCTCTGAACCGGACCGGTCTGGGTGAGCTGCGCGGGCTGGTCGCCTCCGTCGTCGGCGAAACGGCGGCAAGCGTGGACTGAGCGGGGTTTAATTATTTCGACATAAAACTTAAACAAGCTCGATAAATAATTCTTAATTTCTTTCTGGTTTTGAGTTTGTAAAAGATTCGACGATATTTCTTTGATAGAGCTAATCGATAATTCTTTGCTTTTAATGCGAGTTCGAATTCAACAGCTAGTTTTCTTTCTTGAATAAAAGCGGAATATGCATGATTTGTATACACATCAATTTCGTCCAGCATCTTTTTGATTCCATCAAAATGTCTGGTTTTAAAATCTATGCTGTCACGATATTGAAATGACCATGAACGATGGACATTCTGCCGATAAACGGACATAACTTCATTGCTAAAATAAATGTTACCTTGTAAGGAAAGGTAAATCATCAATGGATAATCTCCAACAGGGGCATTGAAGTAAAAATCAGGTAATCCTCGATGGAATTCACTTCGAAAACAGAGTGAGTTTGTTGGAAAAATACCGCCACCGCTCAGGAGAATCTCTTGAAACGAATAATATCTACTTTGAGTATCTAGCTTTTGAACATAACGTAAAAGAGCACCTGAATTGGCATCAATAACTTTCGCATTATGAGTACAAGCAACTGCATTAGGATGAGTCTCTAAAAAATCGACTTGCTTTTGAAGCTTTTGAGGGTCTGTCCAATAGTCATCGCCCTCACAAATTGCAAGATATTTACCCTTTGCACGGGCTGAATTGATTACTGCTACTCTTGGAAAATTTGAATACTGATTTTCTTGTTGATAGATTGGTTTAATGATATCAGGATGTAATAACTCATAGGCATGAATGATTTCTGCTGTTCGGTCTGTTGAGGCGTCATCATGAATCAGAATTTCAAACAGAAAGTCAGTTTTTTGCCCTAAAAATCCATCTATTGCATCAGAAATATATTTTTCATGATTATAAGTGTTACAAATAATACTGACAAGAATTTCATTTTTGCAATTCATAAATTTATCCCTTGATAAGAGTTATTTTTCAATAGTATCTATTTGATCTATGATTGAATGTGCTAGTATGAATACAATTCTATAAGAAAATGAAACAGTAGTCATCTAGCAAACTTCGGGGGACAAAATGAAGCAAAAAGTTGTGCTATTCGGAAACAACTCGTTTACAGACTTGGTAAGATATTTTATCGAGGCTGAGAGTGAATATGAAATTTCTGGATATTTTGTGGACCGCAATTATTTGCTTGGTTCAAATTTTTGCAATCGGCCAATTGTTTCAACTGAAGATTTGATCCTTGCATTTCCACCTCAAGAGCATAAAATCGCTTTAAGCATCGGATATCGTGGGATGAATCGACTTCGAAACAGAATCTATTTCGAGTTAAAAACGTTGGGGTATTCATTTGCCACTTTTATAAGTCCAAGTGCAAAAATTTATACGAATGACATCGGTGAAGGGAATTTGATATTTAGTAATGTAACCATAGAGCCGTATAGCCAAGTTGGTATCGGCAATATCATCCGTTCAAATGCTTACATTAGCCACAACGCAGTACTCGGCAATTTCAATTATATTTCGCCGTCAGCCTGTATTGCAGGAAATGTCAAAATTGGTGACAACACCTTTATTGGTGCGAATAGCACGATTCGCAATAGCTTGACCATAGGAGATTTCTCTTTGATAGGTGCAGGCTGTTTCCTTTCACGAAATAGTAATAACAACGAAGTTCATGTTGCTCCTAAATCGGTCAAGTTGGAAAAAAATAGCGATGAAATTGAGATATAGGAGTTCAAATGGAAAAACTAATTATTAATTTCACTCCTACCGGCATGATTCCGATTAAAAGTCAAACTCCTCATGTTCCAATTACACCAGAAGAAATCATCGAGGATGTTCGAAAGGCTTGTCGGTTAGGGATTACCATGGTTCATCTGCATGCTCGAGATGAAGCGGATCAAAAGCCTGTTTATCAAAAAAGTGTGTACGAAAAAATCATTGCGGGCATAAAAAAATTTGCCCCAGACTTAGTTATCTGTGTTACGACCAGTGGACGAACTTTCAACCAATTTGAGCAACGTTCAGACGTTCTTAAGATAACTGCGCCAAATAAACCTGACATGGCAAGCCTAACATTAAGCTCTTTGAATTTTAATAGCCAGGCCAGTATAAATGATCCTGATATGATTAAGAATTTGGCAAAGACAATGCTTGAGAATAACATCAAACCTGAGCTTGAAGTTTTTGACTTAGGAATGATCAATTACGCGAAATATCTTATCCATAAAGGTCTATTAAAGCCACCTTATTATTTTAATATCATATTGGGTAACATCGCATGTGCTCAGGCTGATCTATCCCACATGGGGCTTATGATTCGTGAATTACCAGAAAACAGTCTGGTTTCTTTCGGTGGTGTTGGAAATGCACAATATCAGGTCAATGCCATTTCAGCCGCCGCAGGCTATGGTGTCAGAATCGGACTTGAAGATAATATCTGGATGGATGACAATCGAACAGAGCTGGCAACAAATGAAGGATTTATTCTACGCATTCACCGCTTAGCAAATGCATTAGGTCGCTCAATCATGACTCCAGTAGAACTTAGAAACCGACTTAAATTGAAATGATTGGATGCTAATGGACAATTACCTTTACTAAAATTGGCATTTGATTCATGATCTCAATCATTTCATCCTTGCTCGAAAATCTGAAAAATATAATACCTATTGCCTGTCCCGCATGTTGAAAGCATTCAATTGCCTGTCCTGGCTGTTTATAGAGTAAACAGTCAGTCACTTTTGAACGCAACGATTCTTCTATTTCAATTGCATCAAAAATTCCATCTTCTGGTGATCGTAAAACGTAATTGGATTGATATTCATCATTGACCGGTACGCTTTTTTCAAATACATACGCTGCATTTAGTCCTAATGCTGTTTCGATTGTGGCTGCTATCATATCAATAGAAGTTAATTTTTTAATAAAACCGGGTATCCAATTACCCCCATTACGCGGACCGATTTCAATGAAAAAGAGCCGATCATATTGATCAAACATCATTTCTAAATTAAACGCGCCTGACTTGATTCCGAGCAAATCAAACATTCTTTGAGTTTCGATTTCAAGAAGATTGCGGCGTTTTTGTGTTATTTCAACGGGGTAACTGGTGCCGATCGGAACAAAAGGTTTCCATTCTGGATCGCGATGAGAGTTTAATAGCCCCCAAAAAACAATTCGACCGTTAATAACGAAACAATCGCCCCCAATAACATAGGGATGATCTCTTTGAATGTATTGTTCAAGAATGATATCACCACATCGAGAAAATTGTTGGGCTATCAGGATTGCAGCAGGTAGATCATCTGGAACAGCCACCAGACTGATTCCTTTGCTTCCAGATGAATCAACAGGTTTTACCAAAATAGGAAATTGTAATTCAAAAGTATGTAATTCACAAATTTCGGATTGATTAAATCGGTAGGCTTTTGGATGATTAAAATCATTTTCCTTTAAGAAATTTCGAAATTTTGCTTTGTTTGACAGAATTTCAACAGCTGACAGTGGATTGGTTGGTAATCCAAGAATTTCTGCAACATATGCGGCTGTTAATGCTGCTGGATCTGAAGCATACGCAACGATTCCATCAATGCGTTCCATTATTGCAATTTTTAAGATTTCCTCTTGATCGGTTGTACTCACACAATAAAAACGATCAGCAACAAGCCTGCCAGGATTATTTGGTAAATAGTCACATAGGATAGTCCTGAACCCTCTGCTATTTGCATATTCAATTGCGCAAACTTGCTGCGCTGATCCACCAAGTAACAATAGCTTTTTCACTGGAAAGCCTCGATCAGAATTTGACAGATCCTGTCGATGTCTGAAAACGCTAGATCAGGATACAGAGGCAAAACTAATACTCGCTCAGCAAAATCTCTGGCAATTGGAACATCTTTGTTAAAAGGGAGAGAAAGATAACATGAAAAATCACAGGTAAGCGGGTAAAAATATTTTCTTGCATATATCTCTTGATTGCGAAGAGAAGTATATGCTCGATCTCTGGAATGACTATTTGAAAACAACACGGGTAAATAACCATAATTTGATAGCACCTTTGCTTGGTCTTGGAAAAAGTCAAGTTCACTGATGCCATCCAGATTATTACGATATCGATTGATGATGACTTTTCTAGCATTTACCTCATCTTTAAATTTTCTGAGGTTACATAACCCCATTGCTGCCTGAAATTCATTCATTTTTGCATTTCCACCGACTAATTCAATTTGCGTTTCGGATGTAATGCCAAAATTTTTTAAAAGTTCAAGCCGATTTTTAATTAACTTCTGATGACTGACAACTGCACCACCTTCGATGGTATTAAATACTTTTGTGGCATGAAAGCTAAAGACACTAACATCCCCGAAGCCGGCAATATTAAAGCCATCGAGACTTTCCCCAAAAGCATGAGCTGCATCATAGATTACTTTCAGATTGTATTTCTTGGCAAGGATCTGTATAGCTTGAACATCACAAACATGACCGTATACATGAACCGGTAAAATTGCTGAAGTTTTTTCGGTAATTCGTGACTCTATTTGCTGAACATCAATCGTAGCATCAATCGGATTAATATCGCAAAATATAGGCCGTAGATTTTTTCTTATGATTGCATGGGTTGTAGATGCAAATGTAAAAGGCGTAGTTATGACTTCACCTGATATTTGTAATGCTTCAAGCGCATTTTCAAGGGCGCTATGGCCATTGGAGAATAATGTAATTTCCGAAATTGAGAGAAAGTCTTTCAGTTGTGTCTCGAGAAGTGCATGCTTTTCACCCATGTTGGTTAGAATCTTGCTGTTCCAAATGGTTTGTAGTTCTGAAAAATATTCATCCATAGAAGGCAAAACTGGGCGAGTTACAAAGATTTTTTGCATAAAATTTTAAAAAACTCCCCTGCCTGCGGGCTTTTGTATAGAGGCTCATAGCTTTGGTAGGTGGAAATAGCTTGATGAGAATTGATTTCAATGATTTTAAAACCATCATCAGTCACAGCAACATCAAATCCCATGTAACTTAGTGGGGATAGATAAAGAGCAATTTCGAGAACCCCTTTTTTTATTTCTTCCCAATTAGGAATGGTACCGGTCAGAGGATGATTAGTATCAGGATGACAAGAAATGTCTTGCATTGAATTATTTAAAAACATTTTTGGTCTGGAAAAGTTACCTGTCTTCATATTTATTGTTGCTGAGATTCCTCCAGCATTAATATTATCAACTGCACCTGTTTTAGATGTGCCAAAACGCATGTATCCATGTACAGCTTTTACGGCATGTTCATTTGGCTGAATAACCATAATTCGAACAGTGTTAGTAGACTGATCATAAATTTTATCTAGTGCTTTATGATTAACAATGTATTCGCTAACAAGGTAGTTTTTCAATGATGATAGCTTCAACAACAAATCATTTTTTGAATGACACACTCCATTTAAGTAATATTGATCGGCATTACATTCTAGTTTGAAAAAACCAGCCCCCAATGATGAACCATTTGGTTTGAGAGCCAGTCGGTTTTTTTGATGGAGCAATTGAAGGATATCTTCGATGTTTTTTATTATTATATGATCTTGATTATCAATCGAAACAATTTGTTGCGTCCGATTAATTAGGCAATAGATCTTGGGCAAATGTATTGAGAACGGCTTTAAAATGAAATAAGTTGTCAGTTTATCATTGATCCAGTGTTGAAATTGTTTATTAATTGGGTAGCTTCTATAGTAATCAAAATCAGAAACATAATATCCAATATTTTTGTTATTTAAGCCATAACTGATAATTTTACTAGGCAAAAAACCATGACGAAGCGCCCACATTTTTTGTTTAAAACTAAATCGATAGTTAAAAAACTCTGTAACTATTTGATCTGACAATTTTATTGCATAGTATCGTGGTATTTTCTTGGCTCTAAGCCATTTGTAAACAATCCTTTTTAACATAGCCATTGTCCTACCAAAGAATGCTTAAGAATTAGTGCGAAATAAAAAATCGGGCGGCACTTCATTTGATTATACTAACCATATGCAATTGTGTCAGGAAATATTAATCATTTAACTTATGTCAATGCATTATTTTTTTGAGTGAAAACGAGCTTTTTACCCAGGATGTAGTTCAGGACGATCACCACGACCTGCAGGCCGTATTTGCTGTACACTGGATCGAAGGACACGATCTCGACCAGGAAAATCAGTCCGAAATAGTCGACCAGACCGGTGAAACCACGGGCGAAGACGAATCGGATGAATTCACGGATCGAATCAAATCCCTGCCCGGTTTTGGTTTTGAAGACGAAATGCTTGTTGGTGAAATAGGCGAACAGTTTCGCAAGGATCAGGGCGGCAAGATTGGCGATCTGGTACTTTACGTTCAGCACAAAAAGCAGGTTGAAAACACCGACATTGACGACGGTTGTCAACAGACCGAAAACCAGATAGCTCAAAAGCTCCTGTTTGTGCCTGAGATAGAACGACTGGATCCATTGCAGCACCGTCTGTTTCGATTCAGGATTCATCGCAGCATTCATCCTCGTCACCTTTTTTTGCGGCCGGTTTATCCAGCTGAACTTCAGAATCTATCACTTGGCGTATGTTGTACGGCGTTTCAATTTTCAGACCATAGTAGATCTTGGTCATCATGTCGGCGATCAGACCGATCATCAGGAACAGGAAGCCCAGGCCGATGAAAAAGAGCGACATGTAGGGCTGCATGCTGTTGGACAGATCCATCCCCTGGATGGCGAGCAAGACCGTCCAGAGACCAAAGCCAAATCCCAGTCCGAGTGAGACCAGGCCGAATCCACCCAGCAGATGGAGTGGCCGGACGGCATACTTGTTCCAGAACCAGACCGAAATCATGTCCAGGAATCCCTTGATTGTCCGTTTCCAGTTGTATTTGGTCACGCCGCGCAGGCGCGGCCGGTGATTGACTTCCAGTTCACCGACCCTATAGCCTTTGATTTTCAAAATCGCTGGAATGAAACGGTGCATTTCGCCGTAGAGGGTGACAGTAGAAAAGCATTCTTTTTTGTAGAGTTTCAACGTGCAGCCACTGTCATGGATGTTGTCTTTGACTAGAATGCTGCGCAGCAGGTTGGCACCGCGCGAGACGAATTTTTTTGCCAGACTGTCGTGCCGCTTTTTGCGCCAGCCGGACACAACATCCAGGTCATGGGCTTCCAGATAGTCCACCAGCTTGAGGATATCGGCCGGATCATTTTGCAGATCACCGTCAAGCGTGGCGATATAGGGGTGCCGGGCGACTTTGATGCCAGCGTCCATGGCCGATGTCTGGCCATAGTTTCGCCGCAGCTGGATGTATTTCAGGGGCTTCAGAGTGCGCGCTATTTGGGCTGTCTGGTCTGTGCTGCCATCGTCGACAAAGATGATCTCGAATTCGCATTGGCCGCTCAGCGCCTTGACGATTTCCTGGTGCAGCGGAACCACATTGTCCTGCTCATTGTACAGGGGCACGATCACGGAAAGTGCTTTCATGGCTGAACCTCGTTGCTGGGACCGACCCATTGATAAACAGTCAGAATGGTTTCGCCGGCGACCTTTTTTTCGTAGAAGCGGACATAGGCAGGATCACGGTCCAGGATGTCCGGGTCTTTTTGCCGCTTGTAATTGTTGAAAACATAGAGCGGTTGGTGTGGGGCTGCTGCAGCCGTGTTGACTACGGAATCGAATGGGATCAGGCCCAGCCGGGCTCGATCCTGTGGCTCGAGGATGCGGAAACTCTCAGAGACACTGGCGGCACTGATTTCTGCGATCAGGATCTGTTCGCTGGGATCAGACGCGACAATGGCTTCCAGAGCGGCCCGGTTGGCCAGCCCCCAGTAGTCCAGATCGTATTGGCTGCGCCAGTCGCTGCTGGCCAGGGTATTGAAGTAGACATTCTGCAGCGGATGGGCCCGGAACATCCAGACAGCTGTCGATCCGAGGCTTAGCGTGACAATCCCAGCAAGGATAACGTTCCAGATGAGCTTTTTCCCATTGAACATTTGGCTGAGTGTCTGGAGCCCTGTCAGGGCGATGATCAGAAATGCCGGGTAGATGAAGTAGAGCTGGCGCCAGCCATCATACAGGACGGAATTGAAGATCACGACACTGACCAGGGGACCCCAGAACAGCGCCTGGAAAAAGGTGTCTGCGAGGGCCTCAGATTGTTGCCAGAACCGCAGTTTCTGCTGGATGAGCACACGGCGGAGCCAATCGGCCAAGCCGGCCAGGAACAGTCCCAGATACAGTAAGGGTGTCGTGAGCGCGATCCAGACCAGGGAGAAATACCAGGGCAAATCGGTCGACAGATAAAATCGGCCCATCAGCAGGACTTCCTTGGACCAGCGCTCAAACCGAGACAGGCTCTGGAAAGCTGCAGCGAAATTCTCGAGGGGATTGCTCCAGAGCATCGGCCAGAACAGGATGGTCAAGACCAGGCTGACTGCCAGATAAGCAGCGATGCGGCCCAATCGTCTGGACCATGGTTCAGGTGCGATGTAGATCCTTTTCTGCGGCAGGAGGAGAAAAAAGATCGTTGCCGGGATCAGGACGATGCCCATGACGCGGGTGGCAATCGCCACTGCCGTAGCCAGACCATGCACCAGCGTACGTCCCAGGGTGGGCTTTTCGAACAACGAGCTGGCTGTGGACATGGCGATCAGATAAGTCACCATAAAGACCAGATCCTTGGCATTGTAGAAGGCATCGGCAAACAGGCGCGGCGACAAGAACAGCATCACGGCACCGAGCAGCCCCCAGCGCCAGTCCTTCAACCGGCGCGTGACCAGCTGGTAAAAGGCGACCAGCCCGGCAAAGAAGACAAGAAAGGTTAATAGATGCTTGAAAATGAAGATTTGTTTGGAATCCTGCAAGCCGAGCAATCTTTCCAAGCCATACGCGACCAGATCGAACAGGACGCCATGATCCCGGTCCGAATAATCAGCCATGGCAGGGATAGTGTCTGGGAAAGTGACCTTCAGGCCGACTGTTTCGGAGATGTATTTGGCTGTGACCACGGCACGGAAATGGCACGCTTCTTCATCGGTTGACAGGCCGTAATCCTGGTAACTCAATAGCCCTGTCAGCAACAGGATGGCAAAAACAATGATGATACTGAATGTTTTAATTTTCGCACGCATGGAGTCATTGTAGCGAATTTGGCTGGAGCTGAATAGTGGGCTGATGAGCCGTTCCTGCTGGTCGCCTCTGTTGTCGGCGAAACGGCGGCGAACGTTGACTGAACGGGGTTATTTTTGGGTGAAAATGAGCTTTTGGCTCAGGTTGTAGTTCATGGAGTGGGCATACATCATGACCTGGAAACTCAAGAGAACAGATCAACGGCGAAAATGACATGTTCGGTTGATCAGGTTCGAAAACAAGTGAGCACAAGTGGTCAGGCTGGATGTCGGGGATCGTTTGAAGATTTGATATCCACATATAATGCCATGAAATTGAAAGCATTTGAACAATCTGCTAAAATGAAACTATTAACAAATGAATACCCTGATCTAGAAAAACTCGATCGTGACATTCAATTCGTCCGTGATTTGCAGATAATGTGCAAAAAAAAGGAGATGGGCAGAATGGCACTGTTTACAAAGAGAATATTTTATTCCAATGGAACCATTCGTTATGAAGGCGATATGAAGGATGGAGCTGAAAATGGCTTTGGAACCTCCTATTACTTTAATAACGGCGGGGTAGAATATAAGGGTAACTGGGTGAATGGTTCCCGCAACGGACAAGGTACTTATTATTATCAGCACGAGAAAAAAAACGGACCCAAAATGTATGAAGGTAGCTTTAAAGAAGGAAAGTTTCATGGCGATGGAACCAATTACTGGTTTAATGGCTTGAAAAAATATGAAGGCAGCTTCGCTAACGGCTTCTATCACGGCAAGGGGGTTTTTTTTGATAAGCTTTTCGATAGGACATACACCGGCGAATGGATTGAAGGCAAACCTGTTAATCTGAGCCGTACAACAATAGTAGCATGGGGTTGGAATGCCAATAGGCAAACGGAGGTGCCGAATAGATTTACATCTTTGAAAGCAATCAAACCAGAGGATGAATCAGCATCACTTGGTTTTTACTCTAGTGCCATAGACATTGCTGCCGGGTTCTGTCATTCAGTTGCCTTGTCCGAGGACGGGACCGTGTCCACATGGGGAGGATCAATTCCCTGGGGATACAAAAGTGTTAAAAACGGAGAAGTTCCACAAGGGTTAAAGAACATCACTGCGATTGCAGCGGGGGACTATCATACAGTCGCGTTATCAGCTGATGGGGCAGTGTCGGTGTGGGGCGAATATTTGCACGAAGGGGAAAAGGTTCCCGCCGATTTGATCAATATAAAAGCGATTGCAGCAAGTGGCAATCTTACAGCCGTATTGAAAGAGGACGGAACCGTGTCAGCTTGGGGCGGTAAAATGAGCGGGGAACTATTTGTTCCATCGGGGGCTGCAAAAATAACCGATATTGCTGCCGGAAGCGACCATATTGTAGCACTTAAAGATGACGGAACCATAGAAGCATGGGGCAGTAATGAAGATGGCCAATTAGAAATTCCGAAAGGCCTTTCAAGTGTGATCGCAATAGCCGCACATGCCCGCTACACCTTGGCACTGAAAGAAAACGGAACTTTGGTGGCTTGGGGGCGGAGTGAACGCCTTCCGACTTCAATGCCTAGAGATTTGAAAAATATTCAAGCCATAGCCGCAGGTGGTCAACAAGCAATAGCTTTAAAAGATGACGGAACGGTTGTCGTATGGGGAAATAACATGCACGGGCAAATCAAGGATTCGGTTGGATTGAAGAATATTCTAGCTATCACTTCAGGCAGTTCCCATTTATTGGCCTTAGTGGAAGAGCGGAACTAATCCAACCGTTTCAGGATCCTTCGTTCAGCCATTACAGTTGCCTTGCTTCCGACGTGATTCAAGGTCTTGATAATGAAGAACCCCATGCGGGACAGGAGCCTTGATTGAAATCGTCATATTAACCTGTCATGGTCGCCTCTGTCGTCGGCGAAACGGCGGCAAGCGTGGACTGAGCGGGGTTTGAAAAAAGCGGTGTCGTAAAAGCGCGACTATTGTCGATTGAATAGGGCTGTGATCCATCGAGGCGATCCTGCAGACTGAGAGCTGCCGGATCGTTTTTTTGCTTGCAGCCGGTGGAAGGGAGGAGGGGATGAAACGGGACTGGATTCTCAGGCCTCAGCCAGATCGCGGTGGTTGGCGGAAATGGGCAGCTGAGACGGCCCGGGAACTCTGGCAGGGGACTGTTTCAGAATTGGGCATCCGCTGGGCACAACTGTGGCGTCGCCCGGCCTTGCCTCTGGCACTGGCTATGCTGGTGGGTGGTCTGCTGGCGATACACGTGGGTGGACGGCTGGTCTGTTTGCTGGTAGTACTCGCACTGTCAGCGTATTTGTTGCAGTGCAAACGGCATCAGACAGGGATTGATGCTGCAAAGTGTTTTCACATCTCGCTCTTGCTCCTGTGTTTCATCATCGGCGGGTTGCGCCTGGCTGGCCATTTGTGATCGCAGAGCAATTCCAGCGTGACCATCCTTCTGGGTGGTGGTCTGGCGAGGTGACGGTGGAGCGGATCATCAGTGGTACTCAGGCAGGCTCGGATTGGGTGACAGCTGTGGCCTATGGTCCACAGGGTGTGCGACTGGCCCTTTCTGGTTCTGGTAAAGTCATTGAGCCCAAGTCGCGCCTTCAGGTGACCGGCTATCTTGAACGACCTGCTGGAGCTGCCAATCCGGGTGGTTTTGACCGCAGGGACTGGCTCTGGCGCCAGGGAATTTTGCAGGAGATTGATGCTGCGCGCGGGGAGGTGGTTGTGCTTAAGCCAGGGCGGGCTTTTGTGCTGGTGCGCTGGGCAGCTGATCTGCGAAGGACCTTGACTACAGCACTCACCGGGATGGTCGGGCCGGACCGCTCATCCCTGCTGGCTGGACTGCTGATCGGATCCAGCGAGGGCATGGATCCAGGCCAGGTCTATGATTTTCGCCAGGCCGGTTTGTCGCATCTGACGGCGGTTTCAGGTGCGAACATTGCCTTCTGGCTGACGCCTCTGACTGGTCTGGTGCGCAGGTTGAGGATCCGGCGGATCTGGCGTCAAGTCGTGTTATTGCTGGCCTTGATCTTGTTTGGCTTTGTGACGGGCTGGCAGGTCAGTGTCAGCCGGGCCCTTGTGATGTCGGCGTTGTTTCTGTTCGGCCGGGTGTTCCATCGCCGGTCGGACCCTTTGAATGCCCTTGGTCTTTCTGTCCTGGTGTTCGCGTTGTTCCAGCCGCTGGCTCTCTTAAGCTTCAGTTTCTGGCTCAGTGCGCTGGCCACGATCGGTCTTCTGGCTGGTGGACCGGCTCTGACTCGACGGCTGGCTGCTCGCTGGCCACAGCTTCCACCTGGTTGGCTGGATTTCGCCGGGACCAGCCTGGCTGTCCAGTTCCTGGTCCTGCCTGTCGCAGCAGTCTTGTCGCGTCAGCTGACCTTGGTCGGTCTGATGGCCAATGTGCCAGCCCTGTTCCTGGTGGAGTGGATGACCCTTGTAACCTTGCTGATCCTTCTGGCTGGTGCAGGGGCAGGCTTGGTACTGGCTGGACTGAATGCGTTGCCGGTGATGTCCATTGACATGGACCAGGTCTTGTCTGGATTCCTCACTGTACCGGGTCGACCGGTGGCAATCGCTTTGGATAGCCTGTCTGCAATCGCTCGCTTTTTTGCCAGAGTCCACTGGGGGCGCTGGCCGGTGGCCTGGCTGAATGTGCTTCTGCTCACTGGCGTGGTGGTTCTGTTCGTGCCGCTTGTGATTCGCTTCAGCCGGCCGAACGTGCGGCTGTTCTATCGCCTGGGGGTTGGCATTTTGGTGCTTGGCCTGGCCCTGTTTGCCGCCAAATCTCAATTCCTGACCGCGGATCAGGTCTGGTTTTTCAGTGTCGGGCAAGGGGATGCAGCCCTGATTCGCACCAGGAATGGACTGGATATCCTGATCGACACAGGAAAGCCCGGGACTGGCTGGCAAATCCTGCTGCCAGCGCTCGATGCCCTGGGGATCCGCCAGATCGATGCGTTGATTTTGACCCATGGCCATCTGGACCACGCTGGCGGGGCCGGGGAATTGCTGGGATCCGGCCGCGTTCAGCGGTTGCTGGTGCCAGCACAGGAGGTGAATCAAGAAAATACAACAGGAGGACAGGACAACCTGACAAATAATTTAGTTAGGCAGGCCGAACAGCTTGCTATCCCTTGGTCTGCATTGACGGCTCAGCACGTTCTGGCTCTAGGCCAGTCGGACCAGCTGCAGGTTCTGGCTGCGACCGGGCTGGAATCAATGTCCACAGACGCCGATGATCTCAATGAACAGGCCTTGCACTTTCGCCTGGATCTGACCGGCCATTCCCTGCTGCTCATGTCCGATTCCACACCATTCGTCGAACAAGCCTTGCTAAGCGATCCCCGGATCGTCGATAATGAGATCCTGAAAGTGGCTCATCACGGATCGCGGACGACAACCCTGGATTCCTTTTTGTCCCAGGTCCAGCCGGGCCTGGCGGTCATCAGTGTCGGCCCCAATACCTACGGCCATCCGGCACCCGAGTTGCTGGCGCGGCTCACCGAATCCGCCATCCCGTATCTACGTACAGACCGTCAGGGTGCGATCCTGATCGAACTGCGCCACGGCAAGCTCTATGCACAGACCTATCGGAAGGAAGACCATGGCTAAAGCTGGAGACACGAACCGCATCGGATACAAAGAACTCAAGGCCGAACTGCGCAAAGGTGAAAACCGTGCACTGTATGTCCTTTATGGCGAGGAGACATTCCTGATCGACAAACTGGTCGGCAGCATCCGGGAGCTGGTCCTCGCACCCGGGTCCGAATCCTTTGATTCCGTGACCTTCAGCGGCAATGCAGCCAGCCGGCTGTCGCTTGATCGCCTGAGATCGGAACTGATGACGCCGCCCTTTCTGTCACGCAGCAAGTTGATTGTGGTCCGGGGCAGCGGTTTTTTCGCCGCCACTGAGAAGAAGACCAGTGACGCAGCCGAAACGGAATCGGAGGGTGCTGCTCCAGATGCCAAGGCAGCCAAGGGGCGCCAACAGGAGCTGCTCCAGCTCATCGAACAGCTGCCGGACTCCGCCTGCCTGGTTTTTGTCGAAGAGAAGGTAGACCGGCGCCAGAAAGCCCTGATCCAGGCAGTCGAGAAAAGGGGAGTACTGGCCGAGATTGGCCAGGAACAGCCGGCACTCTTGCGCCAGTGGGTGGAGGTCGAGTCCCGCCAGCGCGGCTTTGCGATCGAGGCTCTGGCAGCAGAGAGCCTGGTTGACCGCTGTGACAACAGCATGCAGGTCCTGTGGCAGGAAATGAATAAAATCTTCCTTTATCTTGCCTATTCTGGTCTCAAGCACATCGACCGGGCCCTGGTGGAACAGCTGTCCCTGCCGGATTTGCGCGGCAATATCTTCGACATGACCGATGCGATTTCCCGTGGCCAGACATCCCGGGCTCTGGAATTGCTCGACTTGTTGCTGGGCCAGAAAGAGCCGGTGCAACTGATTTCCTTCATGCTGGCGCGCCATTTCCGCCAGCTGATCTGTGCCAAGGATCTCGGCCGCTCCGATGCGCTGGTGCGCGAGCTCAAGGTGATGCCTTTCGTCGCCAACCGGCTCCTGCAGCAGGCCAAGCTGATGTCGATCGAGCGGATGGAGCAGATCTATGGCCTGTGCTTTGAAACCGATCTGGCTGTCAAAACTGGCCAGCTGCCTGAGCGGACCGCCCTGGAAATGCTCCTGGTGACGGCTGCATCAGCGGCCAAATCTGCCTGATCTGGTCTGGAAACGTTCAAAAATCGCCTTTCAATCGTTTGCGAAAGCCTGAGGTTTCGTAACCTGGTCGATTGACTCTGGATTCTTTCGTTCCGTATAATGAGGGCCGTATTTTATAGCCGATAGAGGCTGGCCGCGGAGGTGCCTATGACCAAGATTGCCATGAAAACGCCGCTCGTTGAGATGGACGGCGATGAGATGACCCGCATCATCTGGAAACAGATCAAGGAGATCGTCCTTGAACCGTTTGTAGATCTCAAGACAGAATATTTTGACCTTGGCCTTGAATACCGCGACCAGACCGACGACCAGGTGACGATTGACTCAGCCAAGCGCACGCTCGAGCTCGGTGTTGCCGTCAAATGTGCCACCATCACCCCCAATGCCCAGCGTGTGGAGGAATACAAGCTCAAGCAGATGTGGAAAAGCCCGAATGGGACGATCCGGGCCATTCTCGACGGCACGGTTTTCCGGGCTCCGATCCTGGTGGACTGCATCCAGCCTTTTGTTGCCAGCTGGCGCAAACCGATCACCATCGCCCGTCATGCCTATGGCGATGTCTATCGCGATTCCGAGATGAAAGTCGACGGGCCCTGCAAGGCAGAACTGCTGCTGACGATGCCGGATGGCTCGACGAAAAAGCAGCTGATCCATGATTTTAAAGGCGCTGGTGTCGTGCTCGGCATGCACAACCTCGACGATTCGATCGCAAGCTTTGCCCGTTCCTGCTTCAATTATACCCTCGACCTCAGGCAGGATCTCTGGTTTGCCACCAAAGACACCATTTCCAAGACCTACGACCATCGCTTCAAGGATATTTTCCAGGAAATCTACGATGCTGAATTTGACGACAAGTTCAAGGCAGCCGGGATCGAATATTTCTACACCCTGATCGACGACGTCGTCGCCCGTGTCATGCGTTCCGAAGGCGGTTTCCTCTGGGCTTGCAAGAACTACGACGGTGATGTCATGTCCGACATGATTGCCTCCGCCTGTGGCAGCCTGGCCATGATGACGTCCGTCCTTGTCTCACCCAATGGACAGTACGAATACGAAGCCGCCCACGGCACGGTGACCCGCCACTATTACCGCTACCTCAAAGGCGAGAAGACCTCAACCAACCCGATGGCGACTCTTTTTGCCTGGACCGGTGCCCTGAGAAAACGCGGTGAACTCGACGAGCTGCCGGACTTGATGGCTTTTGCTGACCAGGTGGAAAAAGTCTCGCTCCAGCTGATCGAAGAAGGTATCGTCACCGGCGACCTGAGAAGCCTCGTCAACCTCGATACCGTCACCGTCGTCGACACCGAAGGCTTCCTCCAAGCGATTGCCGACCGTTTGTAAATCAATTTATTGGCAATCGCATGTGATTGCCGACCGCATGTGATCACCAACCGATTGTAAGACCCCGAACATCATTTTACTTTCAAGGAGAATACCGCATGAGCTACCATGCCCAGTGGCTGTCAAAGATCGAGGACAGCTCCAATCCGACCGAATACCAGGCTTTTGTTGAGCGTTACTACACACTCGAAAAGGACGCCTATGACCAGATTTTCTTAGCTGGCCAGGACACCGTCCAGGGCAAGGCAGATGAGATGGCCCGCACCCTCGGCTTTGGCAAGGACATGGTGGTCTACCTGGGTTTTCTCGATGGCATCAATTCCTGCCTGCAGGAAGAATTGGATCTGGAATCGGTCGAGGCTGACACCGAGCTGACACTCAAGATCGATTTCGAGAAGCTGTACTGGAAAATGCATGAGGTCAAGGCCGACTGGCTCTATTCGCTCGAGAGCTGGGACAATGTCCTCAGCAGTGAGCGGCGCAACGAGCTGGCCAAATCCTACCGCCAGTCCAAGATCGTCCGCCATGAGAAGATCGGCCGCAACGATCCCTGCCCCTGTGGCAGCGGCAAAAAGTACAAAGCCTGCTGCGGAAAAAACGCATGAACGCGTCGGTGCGCCAGCTCTACCGCAACACCGCTGAGTATGCCGGCCAGTCCGTAACGGTTTCGGGCTGGGTGCGTACGATTCGCGACCAGAAGCAGTTTGGCTTCATCAGCCTCAATGACGGCACGTTTTTCCTCCCGCTCCAGGTCGTGTTCACCCGGGACAATCTGGCCAATTATGACCAGATCGCCCGGACTGGCAACGGCGCAGCCTTGGTTGTGACCGGCCAGGTGACACTGACACCGGGGGCCAAACAGCCCTTTGAACTGCAGGCGGAAACGATTGAAATCGAAGGGGACTGTCCGCCGGATTACCCCCTCCAGCCCAAACGTCATTCTCCCGAGTTCCTGCGCACCATCGCCCACCTGCGCCCGCGCACCAATCTGCTGTCAGCAGCGTTCCGGGTTCGTTCGGTGGCCGCTTTTGCCATCCACCGATTCTTCAATGAACGCGATTTTGTCTATGTCCATACACCGATCATCACCGGCAGTGACGCCGAAGGCGCCGGCCAGATGTTTTCGGTCACAACCTTGGATATAGGCCAGCCCCCTCGCGCAGAGAATGGCTTGATCGATTTCGGCGAGGACTTCTTCGGCAAGAAAACCAGCCTGACAGTCAGCGGCCAATTGTCCGGTGAAACCTTTGCCATGGCGTTCAAGAACATCTACACCTTCGGTCCGACATTCCGGGCGGAGAAGTCAAACACGGTCAAGCATGCGGCCGAGTTCTGGATGATCGAGCCTGAAATCGCCTTTGCTGATTTAAATGATGACATGGCCCTGGCTGAAGACCTGATCAAGTTCATCATCCGCCAGGTGATCGCCCAATGCCCGGAAGAAATGGCCTTTTTCAACGAATTTGTCGACAAGGGCCTGCTCAACCGCCTGCACAACGTCATTGATAATGAATTTGGTGTCGTCACCTACACAGACGCGATCGAACTGCTGGAAAAAGCCCCAGTCCAGTTCGAGTATCCTGTCAGCTGGGGCTGCGACCTGCAGACCGAGCATGAGCGCTATCTGACCGAGACGGTTTTTCAGAAGCCGATCTTTGTCATAAACTATCCCAAGCAGATCAAAGCCTTCTACATGAAACTCAACGAGGACAACCGTACGGTTGCTGCAATGGATTGCCTGGTGCCGGGGATCGGCGAGATCATCGGTGGCAGCCAGCGCGAAGACAACTATGATAAGCTCAAGGCGCGGATCGAAGAGCTGGGCATGGCCGCCGAGGACTACGACTGGTACCTCGACTTGCGCCGTTTTGGCTCTGCCCGCCACGCCGGGTTTGGTCTTGGCTTTGAGCGCCTGATCATGTACCTGACTGGCATCGCCAACATCCGCGATGTCATCCCTTATCCCCGCACAACGGGTTCGGCCGAGTTCTGATGCCACCGCCGATGGTGCCTTTCATCCTCGGATCTGCTTCGCCCCGGCGCCGCGAGCTTCTGGCCCGGCTGGTCCCGGCGGATGCGATCGAGGTGAGTCCGGTCGATCTGGATGAAGCCACCTTGGTCGATGGCTGGCTCAGCCAGCATCCGGGATCGCGGCTCGGCCTCAGCTCGATCTGGGCGGCCAGGATCGCCCGCGACCTGGCCGAGGCCAAAATGGCTGCCCTGGTTGAAAGCCGGAGTAAGGCCCAGGCTGCCAACCAGGCAACCGGACAGAGGTATCCATCCAGCGCTACCGTGCTGGTGACAGCCGATACGATTGTTGTCCTCGGCGACCAGATCCTGGGCAAGCCAGCCGATGCGGCCGATGCGCGGCGCATGCTGCAAAACCTGTCCGGCCGCGAACACACCGTGCTGACGGGCCTGTGTATCCGGGTCGAAGGGAATGGTGCAGCACAGCAGTTTTCAGCTGCTGAGCAGACACAAGTGACTTTCGCCGACCTGGCACCAGCCCAGATCGACTGGTACATCCAGACCGGTGAACCTTTTGACAAGGCAGGGGCCTACGGGATCCAGGGCTATGGCAGCGTCCTGGTCAAATCCATCCAAGGCTGCTACTACAATGTTGTCGGATTGCCGATCCACCGTTTGCTTGTCCTATTGGAACAAGCTCGGACGGCACTTGATTTCAATTCAGAATCATTTCATCTCCTGCCCTGGTGATCGGCTGTCCCTTGCAGTGCAAAGGGGGAGTATGAAATGTCCAAATCCAATCGCCTGACCATGAAATCGATCCCTGTGGCCGACCGGCCGACGGAAAAACTCAGTCGCCTGGGCAGCAGCGCTTTGTCCGACGCCGAGCTTCTGGCCATCATCATCCGCAGCGGCACGGTCCAGGAATCTGCCCTGTCTGTCTGCCAGCGCCTGCTGGCCGGGGAGGGCGGGGCTGATGAGGCAACCAGCGGACTTCGGTTTTTGCTGGACAAGAATCTCGAAGAATTGAAAACGGTGCCCGGGATCGGGCCGGTCCGGGCTGCCCAGATCAAAGCTGCGCTCGAGTTGGGTAACCGCCTGCAAAGCCAGGGCCTGCCTGCCAGCCGTCCGACCGTGCGCGTACCGGAAGATGCGATCCTGGTTTTGGAAAGTGAGATGCGTTTTCTGCCACGCGAAGAATTCCGCGCCATTTTGCTCGACATCCGCAACCGGATCATCCGGATCAGCTCGATCTCGGCAGGCTCGCTCAATGCAGCGATTGTCCATCCGCGCGACCTGTTCCGCGATGCTGTCAAATCCAATGCAGCCGCCCTGATCCTGGCTCACAATCATCCCAGTGGTGATTGCACTCCGAGCCAGGAAGACATCGATGCGACGGTGCGTTTCATGGAGATGGGCAAACTGATGGGTGTCCGGATTGTCGATCACATCGTCATCGCCCAGGGTGGTTCGGTCAGCATGCGCCAGCTTGGGCTGATTTGATACCTGCGCAGATTTGCGCTATCATGGTGCAGAAATTTGCTCTTGAAAACACGGATTTGAGGATACTGGATGCCCAGAAACAGCCGCAGCCCCCTTTATTTCATTGTCATTGTGACGATCAGCCTGGTCGTCCTGGTCATTGTGTCATCGTTTCCGGGCAATTTCCTGAACCAGCTGAGCAGCCCTTTTTCCGTGGTCCTGGAACCGGTCCAGAAGAGCGTCCTGACTGTGACGGAGCTGATTCGCACGGGATCTTCAGCCGTGTTCGAGGGTGCCCGGATCCGCAGTGAAAACGAAGCGCTCCGGCTTGAGAATGCCACCTTGCGCAACCAGGTGACCCAGCTTGAAGAAGCCGGACGCCAGTACGCAGAACTCAAGACAGCCCTGCAGCTCAAGGACAAGTACGACCGCTATGAAATTATTGGCGGCCGCCTGATGACCCGCGAAATCGGCGCCTGGTTTGATGTATTCCGGATCGACATCGGGATTTCTGATGGCTTGGTAGTCAGTGAGACCGAGTCTTTTGCCGTCGTTGATGCCCAATCCCGCCTCGTTGGCAGGATCTTGTCCACGGATGCGACGTCAGCCAAGATCCTGCCGATCATCCATGAAGGATTTGCAGTCAGCGGCAAAATCGACTCTGTCAATGGCGACCTGCTCCGGGTGCGCGGCGATTACGACCTGAAGGACCAGGGGCTGTGCATGGTCGACCAGATCCCGATGACTGCCAGCCTCCATGTGGGAGATGTCCTCGTGACCAGTGGCCTGGGCGGCATTTTCCCGGCCGGCATTGAAATCGGTGAAATCATCGAGATCCGGGAGGCGTTGTCGGTCCAGAATCGCCAGGCCATTCTCAGACCGTCCGTGGACATGCAGAATGTGTCGGTCGTCTTTGTCATGAAAGGCCAGTAACGATGCGGACGCAACAGCCCCTGGCCCGGCCAATCCTGATCTATACCACCTATGTCCTTGTTTTTGCCATCCTCCAGGTGACTGTCCTGCCGGAGATGACAATTCTCAAAGTCCGGCCCGACCTGACCCTGGTTCTGGCAATCCTGACAGGCTACCTGTTTGGCCGGATCGATGGCCTGTTCCTCGGCCTGGCGGCAGGCTTTTTGCGTGATGTGCTGGCTGGCCGGGTCCTTGGCCTGGGTATGCTGCTCCTGATGTATGCCGCTCTGACATCCCATTACCTGCTGCGGGATTTCTTCCGGCGCAAGACCTGGATGGGCCTGGTCCAGATCTTTTTGGTCACGCTGCTGTATGAGCTGGCGCTGGTTTTATTAAGCTGGTTCTTCCCGATGTTGCCTGACCAGGTGCCGTCTTTTAGCCATATGATGACTCGCCTGGCCACGACGATGCCGCTCCAGGGCCTGGCCAATGTGGCTGTGGGCGTGCCAACTCTGCTGCTTTTGCGCTACAAGGGTCCTTACGATCCCCGGGTGCTGAGCGAAGATCTCGATGATGGTTCGACAGGAGAAGGCAAATGGCGCCTGATCTGAAAAACGAAAGCTATTTCACCTTTGACAAGAACGCCCAGCCGGAGCGTTTCCGGTCCGATTCCCAGGACCGGCCGAGCCTTCGTGTCTACAAGGCCCTGAGCAGCCGATATGCCGTGCTGGCCATTGTCTTTGTCCTGGCAGGCGCGCTGATTTTCTACAACACGGCAGCTCTGCAGCTCAACGCATCTTCGGTGGCAGGTATCGCAGAATCCAGTGGCATTTCCCGCCAGATGACCGTCCATGCGCCGCGGGGTGACATCCTGGACATCAACGGCATTCCGCTGGCCTATTCCCGGCCCGTGTCTGTCTTGTACCTGACCTATGCCGGCCTTGACAACGAGGCGTTGAATGCCATGCTGCTCGACCTGGCCCAAGTCCTGGACCGGCATCAGATCGAGTGGACGAGCAAACTGACCTCTTACCTTGATTTTACACCGGAGCAAGGTCCGTTCTTTGCCCGGGAGTGGGAGGCCACCCGGTTCTGGCAGACAGACCAGTATCTGCTCGGGCTGAAAGAACCAGCCGACGGGCAGGTTTCGGACTACACCAATAACCTGGTCAAAAGCTCGGCTGAGGATTTGTTCGAGTATTTCCTCTACAACCGGTTCCGGATCGAAGACCCTGAGCAGCCGCGCCGCTACAGCGACGAAGAGGCCTATTCGATCATGAAGCTGCGCTACACCCTGATGCAGAACAACTGGCTGTTCACCAACGGGACGCCACTGGAGATTGCCAGAAACATCAGCCAGGAAGTCATCAGCCTGGTCAATGAGCAGAATTTCCGCTTCCGCGGGGTGGTGATCGGGCAGGATACCACCCGGTCCTATGCCACGGAAGCCAGACTGGCCAGCCACATCATCGGTTATTCCGGCCGTATTTCTTCGAGCCAGTATGAGGAACTCAAGCCGCTGGGCTATGCTCCGGACGCCATGGTCGGCCAGGCCGGGATTGAGCAGATTGCCGAGCGATATCTTTCCGGCCGCGATGGCGTCAAGCCCTACAACATCTGGTCGGTCGCCAATGAGGAGGGGACCTTTTTCTCGGAATCGATCGGCAAGGATCCGGTCCCGGGCTACGATGTCCGCCTGACGCTGGACATGCCTCTGCAAAAAGTGGCCCAGGAATCATTGGCCCAAACCATTGCTGACATCCGCGCCAATAAGACAGCCCAAAATTTCGGTGATGCCAATGCCGGTGCCGTGGTCATGCTCGATGTCCGGACAGGTGCGGTTCTGGCGATGGCCAGCTACCCTTATTACGACCCGAATGATTTCATCCTCCAGCTGACCGACGAGGCTGCAGCTGACCGTGTCGAGACCTATCTGACGGACAATGTCGAAAAGCCAATGCTCAACCGGGCGATCCAGGAGATCTATGCCCCAGGTTCCACATTCAAGCCGGCTACCGCTGTTGCCGCCCTGGAATCTGGCGCCATCACCCCGTTTTCCAACACGATCCGCTGTGTCGGGACCGAGAGTTTTGCCAACTGGACCTGGCGCTGCCTGGAATACCCGCGTGGAGGACACGGTGACCTGACCTTGAGCCGGGGCATGGCCACATCCTGCAACATGTATTTCTACCACCTCGGTCTTCTGACTGGAGTCGATGCAATCGACCAGTGGGCGGGGATCCTCGGCTTGGGTGAACTGACCGGCATCGATCTGCCTGGAGAAGCACGCGGCTACCGTTCGGGACGGGAAACCAAGCAGCTCTTGCGCAGCAATCCGGCCGACCAGACCTGGTACCCGGCCGATACCTGCCAGACAGCGATCGGCCAGTTCGACAACAGCTATACCGTCATCCAGCTGGCTACATACACCGCTGCCCTGGCGACAGGCAAGAAAGTGACGCCCCATCTGATCGACTCGATCACCACCTCCGAAGGCATCCTGGTCAAGGATGCGTCAGATCTGGTCCCTGTAGACCTCGGGATCTCCTCCGCCACGCTGACCGCTGTCCGGGAAGCAATGGTTGCTGTCACCACCGATGTTGAAGGCACGGCCAGGATTTTCAAAGACTTCCCGGTTCCGGTCGCAGCCAAGACTGGCACGGCAGAAACAGGCTTCGAAGACTTTTCTTCCTCCAACGGCCTGTTCATTGCCTATGCGCCGGCCAACAATCCAGAAGTCGCCATTGCCCAGATCGTCGAACGCGGCGCCTGGGGTTCGAATACGATCGGTATTGCCAAGAATCTGTTTGAAGCGTATTTCGGTTTTGAGAGCGCGAAATAAGTATTTACGGCCCGTTCACATTTTACCCTTGTATCCCTTGTGAATGATCGATAGAATATAACCACAAATTATGCAATGTTTGGGATATGTTCAACATTCATATGATAGATGGGGGAACCAACCGTGAACATCGTCCTGTTGGCCGATAATCCGAAAAATGAATTACTTGTCAATTTCTGCATCGCCTACAGCCAGATCCTGGGTCGGCATCAGATGTTTTCGCTTTTCAATACTGCGCGCCTGATCCATGATGCGACCCGGCTCCAGGTCGAGGCTTTGTCGACCGAGATTGCCAGCAGCTTTGACCAGCTGGCCAGCCGGGTCATGTACAATGAGATCGATGCTGTCATCTATTTGCGCGATCCGCTCCGCAGCAGCTATGACGCACCGAATGCCCTCCTCAGGGAGTGTGACAAGCACGCCATTCCTTTTGCGACCAATATTGCGACTGCGGAGATCCTCGTCCTGGCCATTGACCGCGGCGATCTGGACTGGCGCGAACTGGTCCGCTGATCGATGCGAGCCTTGTTGCAGCGTGTCCGCTCTGCTTCGGTCGAGATCGAGGGCGAGCGGACTGCTTCTATTGGACCCGGTCTGCTTGTGTTCCTCGGAGTCACCCACAGCGACGGACCAGATGATCTCACCTGGCTGGCAGGCAAGGTCAGCCGCCTCAGGATTTTCGAAGATGAAAATGGCAAGATGAACCGTTCCGTGACCGAAAGTGGCGGCGCGGTGCTTGTTGTCTCCCAGTTCACCCTGTATGCCGACACCCGGCGCGGCAACCGGCCCGGATTCGACCAGGCGGCCCGTCCCGACCTGGCCAATCCTCTTTACGAGTCATTCTGCGCCGCGCTGCGCGACCTGGGCCTGCCGGTGGCTACGGGGCGTTTCGCCGCTGAGATGCAGGTCCATCTGCAGAACGATGGACCGGTCACGATCCTGCTCGACAGTTCCGAACGCAAGGCGAGCCGCCACCAGCGAGCCGAGGAGGCGCCATGAAAATCATCGACCAGGCAGGTCTTGCCATCCACCTGCTGCCGGACGGACCCTTGCAGACCAATGCCTACTGGATCGACACCGGTACGGTGTCGTGCCTGGTCGACCCTATCCTTGACCCCGTAAACCGGCCAGAAGGCGCCGCGCGCCTCAGCCTGATCCTGGCGACACATGGCCATTTCGACCATATTGGCCGTTGTGACGACTGGCGGGCCCTGTCCGCAGCCAAACTGGCCATCCATCGTGACGAAGCCGGCTATCTCGCTGATGCCAGGCTCAATGGTTCGGTCTTTTTTGGCGCTGCGGCAGACTATTACCCAGCTGATCTTCTCCTCCATGACCAGCAGGTGATCCAGCTGGACAGCCGGACGAGCCTGCTCGTGATCCATACCCCGGGTCACACGCCAGGGGGTGTCTGTCTGCTCGTGCTCCAGAACCAGCAAGCCCGGGCTTTGCTCACAGGGGATACCTTGTTTGCCGGTTCAGTGGGTCGGGTCGACTTGCCCGGTGGCCAGGCCGCACAGCTGATGGCGTCGCTGGACCGGCTGGTCCGGATCTCGGAAATCTATGGCCAGGATGTACCGGTTTTACCCGGGCATGGCTCCACGACGACGCTGCGCGCAGAGTTGAAGTCCAATCCGTTCCTGACCGGGAAAGCCCGTTTCAGTTAGCTTTGCATTTTTGACCACCTGGTGGTATCATAGGCCCAACGCAATGATCGAGAGAGTAGGCGGACGATTTTTTGGACCCCAGAGAGGGCACAGCCACAGGCTGAAAGCTGGCCCGGATCCAGACCCGCTGAAGTTCACTCGGGAGCAGCTGTCCTGAACGACTGGCCCTGATGGTCGTCTGGTAGGGATAGCCGGGTCGCTCCGTTAACAGCGCTGAGAGAGTGCCAGGGGCCAGATGCGATAGAGGCTGGTTTTTGGAATTCGGGTGGTACCGCGGTTTTTCCGTCCCGTTGCAGGGGCGGATTTTTTCATTTTTCGGCACGCTGAGTGCGTGCCCAGGAGGTCGTACATGTCCGATTTAAAACAAGAACTCGCTCGCCTGCGCCATTCGTTTGACGAGGCGATCGGCGTGGTCCAGGGTCATTCGAGCCAGGCTGTCGAGCAGCTGCGCGTCCAGTTCCTCGGTAAAAAGGGCGAGCTGACATCGATTCTACGCGCCATGGGCTCGCTGCCGGCCGACGAGCGCCCGGCGGTTGGCCAGCTGGCCAACCAGGTGCGCGAGCACATGGAATCTGGCCTTGAGGGTCTGCTGCAGACGATCAAGGCCAACGAACGCGAGCTGCGTCTCAAGCTCGACCGGATCGACGTGACACTACCGGGCCAGCGCCTTGCTCAGGGGACACGCCACCCCCTGACCAAGGTCATCGACGAAATCTGCAATGTCTTCGTCGGTATGGGTTTTTCGATCGCCGAAGGTCCGGAAGTCGAACTCGATGAGTATAATTTCGAATTGTTGCGCATTCCGGAGGGACATCCGGCACGCGATACGCAGGATACCTTCTACATCACGGACAAGATGGTCCTGCGCACCCAGACGTCGCCCGTCCAGATCCGGGTCATGAAAGAGCAAAAACCGCCGATCAAGATCGTCTGCCCGGGCAAGGTCTACCGTTCCGATGCCCTCGACGCGACTCATTCGCCAATCTTCCACCAGATCGAAGGCCTCGTCGTCGACCACGGCGTCACCATGGGTGACCTGGTTGGTTCGCTGCAATTGTTTGCCCGCCAGCTCTTTGGCGAAAAAACCGAAATCCGCCTGCGGCCGCACCATTTCCCATTCACGGAACCAAGCTGCGAGGTCGACATCACCTGCTGGAGCTGCGGTGGCACGGGCTGTCGGACCTGCAAAGGCGAAGGCTGGATCGAGGTGCTCGGCGCGGGCATGGTCCATCCTGGCGTCCTGAGAAACTGCGGCATCGACCCGGACGTCTACAGCGGCTTTGCCTTTGGCATCGGCGTCGAACGGACCGCCATGGGCCGCTATGGCATCGATGACATCCGCAATTTCTATGAAAACGACCTGCGCTTCCTGCGCCAGTTCCGTTAATCGGGGAGGAAGAAGACTGCTATGAAAGTATCCATTGAATGGCTCAAGCAATACACCCCGGTGGATCTGCCGGTTAAAACACTCACGGAAGGTCTGACGATGTCCGGCTCGAAAGTGGAGGGCGTCGAAGAACTCTTTGCCGAAATCACCCGTGTGGTGACCGGACGTATTACGAAAATCGAACGCCATCCGGGCGCTGACAAGCTGCAGGTCTGCCAGGTGGACATTGGTTCCGAGTCGCTGCAGATCATCACAGCGGCGACCAATGTGTTCGAAGGCGCGGTCATCCCGGTCGCCCTCGACGGTTCGACCCTGGCCAAGGGCCTCAAGATCAAGTCAGGCAAGCTGCGCGGCGAGCTGTCGCAGGGCATGATGTGCTCAATCGAGGAGCTCGGTCTGACCGGAGCCGATTTCCCGTCCGGGGCGGTGCATGGGATTTTCATCCTGCCTGATACGACACCTTTGGGGCAGGACATTCTGGATGCTTTGAACATCCGTGACACCGTGATTGAATTTGAAATCACCTCCAACCGTGTCGACTGCTTTGCTGTCGAAGGCCTGGCCCGCGAAACAGCTGTGACGTTTGACCTGCCTTTTACCGAGGTTAAGCCGCAGGTCGAGGCCACTAGCCCGCGCCAGTCCCAGGACCTGGCCAGTGTCGAAATCATGGCACCCGACTTGTGCTACCGCTATGTCGGCCGGGTGGTGGAAAACGTCCGCATCGAAACCTCGCCTGACTGGCTGCGCCGCCGCTTGCGCTGTGCCGGTATCCGGCCGATCAACAACATTGTCGACATCACCAACTACGTCATGCTCGAGCTGGGCCAGCCGATGCATGCGTTTGACCTCGACCAGGTCGCCGGCCGTTCGATCATCGTGCGCCGGGCCGCCCCGGGCGAAGTGCTGCGCACGCTCGACAGCGTCGACCGTACCCTTGACGACCAGATGCTGGTCATCGCCGACCGCGACCGGGCCGTGGCCCTGGCTGGCGTCATGGGTGCCGAGAATTCCGAGATCACAACTGGCACGACCACGATCCTGCTGGAATCGGCGACCTTTAACGCCCAGGCCGTGCGCCGGGCTGCCAAGCTGGTCGGACTGCGCACCGATGCGTCATCCCGCTTTGAAAAAGGCCTCGATGTCTACAATGCCAGCCGTGCGATCGACCGGGCCTGTGAGCTGATCGAGCAGCTCGGCTGTGGCGACGTCCTCAAGGGGCGGATCGATGCCTGGCCGGTCCATCCGGAGGCCGTCACCCTGCTGTGCCGGCCAGCGGTTGTCAATGCGTTCCTCGGCACGGCTTTGACGACACAGGATATGAGCTCGATCCTGACCCGGCTTGGCTGCATCGTGACGGAAGTTTCGGACGATCTCAGCGTCCAAGTGCCCAGTTTCCGGCCCGATCTCGAGAGTGAAGCCGACCTGGCGGAGGAAATCGCCCGCATCCATGGCTACAACAAGATCGAGCCGACCTTGCTGTCCGGCAAGCAGACGACCCTCGGCGGTCGCACGCCAAACCAGAACGCGCTGGAGAAAATCAAGGACCTGATGATCGGCCAGGGCTTCTTTGAGGCTTGCACCTATTCCTTTGAAAGCCCGCGCGAGCTGGACAAGCTGCTGCTGCCAGATAACCATCCCCTGCGCCAGGTGGTCACGATCCAGAACCCGCTTGGTGAAGATTATTCGATCATGCGCCCTTCGATGGTACCCAGCCTCCTGGAAATGGCTTCGACCAACTGGAACCGATCCGTTGACGAAGGACGCCTGTTCGAGCTGGCCTACACCTACCAGCCCAGACAAGTGCCAATGACCGAGCTGCCGGATGAAAAGCTCCACCTCGCTGCTGTCTTGTTTGATGAGACCCAGAAAGGCAAAGGTGCGGCCAATTTCCTGGCCATGAAAGGCGTCGTCGAAGAAGTCTTTCTCCACTTGGGCCTGCAAGAAGTGACGTTCCAGCGTTCTGAAGAGACGCCGTGGCTCCATCCGGGCCAGAGTGCCCAGATCCGGATCGGCCAGGACATCGCTGGCACCATCGGTGTCGTCCATCCCGATGTAGCTGAGCGCTTTGCCGCCCCTTCAGGCACGGTGCTGCTGGACCTGTTCGCAGACGTGGTGCTTTCGCGCCGCAGCGACAGGCGAGTCTACCAGCCGCTGCCCAAGTTCCCGGCCGTGACTCGCGACCTCGCCCTGCTCGTTGACAGTGACTTCCTGGTGGCCGACCTTCAGGACGCCATCCGGGTTTCCGGTGGCAAGAACCTCGAATCGGTCCGACTGTTTGATGTCTACAGCGGCAAGCAAGTGCCAGAAGGGAAGAAGTCGATCGCATTCAGCCTCGTCTTCCGGTCCGCTGAAAAAACCCTCAGTGACGATGAAATTGCCCCAGCGATCAGGAAAATCCTGAAAAAACTGGAGACGGATTTCGCCGCGCAGCTGCGGGAATGATTTTTCTTGCATAAATATTTAGATTGCTGTATAAAATACTTTTGATTATAAAATTCCCTTGAAAAAGGAAAGAATGGAGATCATGACATGAAATTCACCACACGTTTAGCTGCTCTCGTTCTTGTTCTGGTTCTGGCTTTCTCGCTGGTTGCCTGTGCCTCTGCAGAAGTCAAAATCGCCACCAAGGCTGATCTCGATGGCAAAGTGATCGGTACCCAGCTCGGGACCACCGGTGACACCATCGCCAATGAACAAGTCAAAGCCAAGTCGGTCGAAGCCTTCAAGCTCTTCGTCGATGCTGTCCAGTCCCTGAAACAGAAAAAGGTTGACGCCGTCATCGTAGACCGTTTCACCGCGGAAGTCTTCACCAAGCAGAATGCAGACCTCGAAATCGTCGATGTTGGCTTCGATGCCGAAGAATACGCCATCGCCGTGGACAAGGGCAACAGCGAGCTGCTGGCCAAAGTCAATGAAGTCCTGGCTGAAATGAAGGCCAATGGTGCCCTCGAAGCTTCGGTCAACGCCCATGCTGGAGAGACTGGCAGCCTGCCGGACCTCAATGCGGGTGCTGCTGGCGGTAAACTGATCATGGGAACCAGCGCCGGATTCCCGCCGTTCGAATACCTCGATGACAAAAACCAGGTCGTCGGTGTCGACGTCGATATCATGGCCGCAGTCGCCAAGAAGCTCGACATGGAACTGGTGGTCGAGAACATGGACTTTGATGGCCTGATCCCGGCCCTCAATGGCGGCAAGATCAATGCCATCGCTGCCGGCATGACCGTGACCGACGAGCGCAAAGTCAATGTCGATTTTTCTGAGACCTACTTTGATGCTTCACAGGTTGTTCTCGTCCGCAAAGCCCAGTAAACATAGGCAAACCAGAGGGCCGGTCCGGAATGATTGATCCGGACCGGCCTCTTTTTTACAGTCAGGAGGCGGTGTACCATGCCATCGGACCAGATCAAGTACAAACGCTGGGGCGCCATCATGACCCTCGCAGGCCTCGCTCTGGTAGCGGCCATCTCCCTGCTGGTCGCCTTCCAGGACCGGCTGGGTTTCCAGATTCCGGTACTGGAGACGCTGCAGACCAACTTCTATAATGATTTCATCAAGGCCGACCGCTACCTGCTCCTGGTCAACGGCCTTCTGGTCACACTCCAGATCACAGTGTTTTCCGTCATCGCTGGCACGTTCATTGGCCTTTTCCTGGCCCTGGTCAAAGTGTTGGAAGGCAATGGCAAGTACATTTTCTTCCTGACCCGCTTCACCAACATCTACCTGACCGTGATCCGTGGCACCCCTGTGGTTGTCCAGTTGATGATCATCTATTACGGGATCTTCGCCTCAGTCAACATTGACAAGATTTTTGTCGCGATCCTGGCCTTTTCGATCAACAGCGGCGCCTACGTGGCTGAAATCATCCGTGCAGGTATCCTGGCGGTCGATCGCGGCCAGATGGAAGCGGGCCGGACCCTGGGCCTGCCCTATGCCACGACGATGAAAAAGATCATTTTGCCCCAGGCCTTCAAGAACATTTTGCCGGCGTTGTTCAACGAACTGATCACCCTCCTGAAGGAGACCTCCGTTGCCGCCTTCATTGCGGTCGCTGATTTGACGCGTTCCGGCGACATGATCCGTGCCAAGACGTACGATCCGTTCCTGCCGCTCCTGGCTGTTGCCCTGATTTACCTGGCCCTGGTCGTCGGTCTGACGAACCTGGTGGGCCGTCTGGAAAGGAGACTTCGCCGCAGTGATAACCGTTAAGAATCTCTACAAGGATTTTGCTGAGGTCAAAGTCCTCAAAGACATCAATGCCACCATCAATGAGGGCGAGAAGATCGCTGTGATCGGGCCTTCCGGCTCGGGCAAGAGCACTTTCCTGCGTTGCCTGAACATGCTCGACTTGCCAACTGCCGGCACGATCATTGTCGATGGCGAGGAAATCACGGCCCCCGGTGTGGATCTGAACAAAGTCCGGGCTAAAATGGGCATGGTCTTCCAGCATTTCAATCTGTTCCCGCATCTGACGGTGCTGGAAAACATCACCCTGGCGCCAACGACGCTCGGCCTGATGACCGCTGAGCAGGCGAAGGAAAAGGCCTATGCCTTGCTCGACCGGGTTGGTCTCAGGGAAAAGGCCGATGTCTACCCGATCAAATTGTCCGGCGGCCAGAAGCAACGCATCGCCATTGCCCGTGCCCTGGCCATGAATCCTGAGATCATGCTCTTTGACGAACCGACCTCGGCGCTCGATCCGGAAATGATTGGTGAAGTGCTTGATGTCATGCAGGAGTTGGCCGAGGAAGGCATGACCATGGTGGTTGTGACTCACGAGATGGGCTTTGCCCGCCGGGTCGCGAGCCGGGTGTTTTTCATGGATGAAGGCCGGATTGCTGAGGAAGGCACCCCGAAAGATATCTTCGAAAATCCGCAGAATCCGCGGACAAAAGAGTTTTTGTCGAAGGTGCTCACCCACTGAAACGCGCCTGAAACCCTTTGGCCGAGCCTGTTTAGAGCTCAGCGCGATTTCAGCCCTTGTCGGATTTGGTCGCGTTTTGTCGCATGACTCTATCCATTTCATCTCACACCCTCTGGTACGCTTGTCACCAGGGGGTGTTTTGCTATGGCACAGAGTTTACAGGCCGCACTGGTAGTACCCGTCGTACTTTCGGCTCTGGCCGGGACGACGGGCCTGATCTTGCCCGTTGTGAAAGCACATGAGCAGGCATCCAGGCAGTATGTGATTGAGCAGCACGACCAGCTGACATTGGAGGCCCTTTACCAGATCCCCGCGGATGATCGCACGGCCCTGCTGACCAGCCCGCAACTGGTGGTAGCCTGGCTGGCCCTGGCCGAAGACATCATCGGCCTGGTTGAGCGGTGAGAGGAGGGTGTCATGCTCGTTTCGGTACGGTGCCGGCGCGGTGCGCTCAGCCTGCTTCTGATCGTCATCATCCTGCCTCTTTTACTGGTTTTTGCCACAGGTCTGGCGATTGCCCGTCGTTTCAACGATGAGGCAGGACTGGTCCGGGCGATGCGGCATCAGTTGTCAGCCAGCCTGGCCGCTTACGATCCAGACCTTTACCAGCAATTTGGTGTGTTTGGAGTGCCCGTAGAAAGTTTTGAGATATCTGTCTTTCGCACCCTGGTTCCAGACCGGTTTGCCGATTCGACAGCCGGGCTCTTGGTGGCCACGGATTTGCTCGATCCTGCTGCTCTGGAAAAGCAGATCGCCCGCACGATGAAACTGCGCCTGCCTGTCCTCTGGCTGGACCAGGTTTACCGGTTGACAGGATTGCCGGATGGATCGGGTTGGCTGGCCCAGGCAGATCTGGGGGATATCACCGACGCCTGGACGCAGGAAGGGGGCGCGGCTTCTGGCGATTCGGTCCTGCCGGACGAGGATCTGGCTGGACAACTGTCGGACCTGGTCCGGGACAGCCTGGACCAGGTCACGGAGCAAGACAAGCTGGAGATTCTGGAAGAGACACTGGGCTGGCTCGGCGAACTGGCAGGACAGCGCTCCGTTCTGGCGGCATTGCCCGATGGATCCCGCTGGCTCTCTGGCCTGACGGGCTGGATGGACGCTCTGGCAGCCGGTCCCGAGGTGCCTCTGGTGCAGAAGGCAGGCCTGGCTGAGTATTGCCTGGCCTATCTGACTTCTGCTGTTACGGTGCGCCAGGAGGATGGCAAGCGTGAACCGCTCTCGACCATCAGTGGCCTGGATCTAACGGACCTGGCCCAGGCCCGTCCGGCTGAAATCGAACAAATCATCATGGGCACAGAGGATCCGGATACTGCCAGGCGCCAAGTTCAGACAAGCCTGGTCGCTGCCCGCAGCATCATCCAACTGGCAGCCCTTCTGGCAGATGGAGATGAAATGGCCCTGCTGCGTGCCCAGGCTGTCACACTGGCGGCCATTCTGGCTGGGGCTACCGGCGTCGTGCTCGAGCCGGAGAGCATCACGTATGTCCTGGCCTTGGTCCAGGCAATCGCCCGCGGCAATGAGGACGTGACGGCGTTGCTCGCAGGCCAGTCGATCCGTTTGATTCCACCGTCTTTGCTGGATCAGCCACTGGTGGTTTCCTATGCCGACCATCTGCGCCTGATGCTGTGGATCCTGCCTTCTGACACGCTGTTGGAGCGGATCAGCAGGTGCATCCGGCGCACATTCCCCCAGGATTATGCTGCCGGTATCCAGTTTTATGTCCAACCTCCCGCCAGATCGTCCCTCGCCAACCAGTCTCGAATGGTCATGGAGCTGTCCTATGCGCTGCAATAGACGTTCGTCCAGGACAAGAAAGGGAAGCATTGCCCTCGAGGCTGCCCTGTCCGTACCACCGGTCCTGTTTTTAATCGCCCTCTTTCTCCATGGTCTGGTCCATGAACAAGACAAGCTCGATTTGACCCGTGCCGTCGATCGGGCCGCCGCTGAAATTGCACTGGTCCTGCCGATGCTCCATCACGGACAGGGTTGGCTGGAGTCGAGCCTTGCAGCGTTCATTCTGGACAAAACGGACTTAGGCTCATGGATCCTTTCGCTCGAATCTGATGTTGAGGAGGAGATCTCAGAATGGGTGGGGGCGGTAGAAACGGCTGGTTTGCAGGTTTTTGCCCGCTCCCGGATCCAGTATTGGCTGCAACAGGACGGTACACGGTCTGGACTGGCCGATGCATCACACGTCGACATCATTTGGGAATCCGACAAGCATCGGGCCTGGCTCCTGGTGTCACAGCAAAGCTCGTGGTCTGGCTATCCCTTTCGGATGACCATCCGCTCCGTGATCCCTGTGTGGCCTGGTCGCAGCAAAACCGCCGGAAACAGCAAGCCAGACGAGCCTGGCGCATCGATCTGGGCACTGGACAATTTTACCCGTGGCAAAGCCATCCGGGCGTTGTTCCAGGCCAATCTGCCGGAAGATTTTCCTGTGATCGCGATCTGGCACAACAGTGAGGCCACAGCCATCCACAGCATCGATCTGGAAGCGTCGACTTATCAGGACAGGCGTGAAGTGACACAGGCGGTGGTCAGGCGCCTGAATCTGCTGGCCTCCTTTTCCGGCGCCGACTATAAACGAGGTGAAACCAGTTTGGCCATCTCCGGCGCAGAGATCCATTCACGCCGACTTCTGCTCGTCATTCCAGAGAATAGCAGCCAGACTTGGCTGGACGAGGCCTTGTCAGATCTGGGCCAGAAAGCCCGCAGCCTGGGGGTTTCCCTCGAGGTCAAACGGTATGGAATCAGCCAGTCTTCAGCCGTTAAAGACAGCCAGCCGGACACACGTTAGCTTCAGGATGGTTGCCTTGTATCTTCAAAAGGGTTGCGGTATCATTTGAACGTACTTCAAGAAACAGAGCAGCAAACCAGCCGAGAGGTGGTCCAGATGAAGCAAAAATTCAAGGATTCGGACACACACTTCCTGTATCAAGCCATCCTGAGCTTGGAGGATGAATCAGAGTGCGACCGTTTTTTCGAGGATATCTGCACCATTTCGGAGATCAAATCGCTGGCCCAGCGTCTCCAGGTCGCTCGCATGCTGCGCCACAGGAAAACATACACCGAGATCTGTGATACGACTGGTGTCAGCACGGCCACGATCAGCCGGGTCAACCGCTGCCTGGAATATGGCGCCGATGGCTACAAGCTGGTCCTGGACCGGCTCGAAACAGACACCGATGTGAAAGGAACCTGATCCATGGGATTCATTGATAAATTGTTTGGCAGCCATTCCGACCGTGAAATCAAGCGGATCAAGCCGCTGGTCGAAGCGGTTGAAAAGCTGGACAGCCAGATGGCTGCCCTGTCCGAATCCGAACTGCAGGGCCAGACAGCTCGGCTCAAAGCCCGCCTGGCCGCAGGGGAAAGTCTCGATGACATCCTGCCGGAGGCCTTTGCCACCGTCCGCGAGGCCGCAAAACGCGTTCTGGAGATGAAACATTATCCCGTTCAGATCCTCGGCGGCATCGTGCTCCACCAGGGCCGGATCGCCGAGATGAAAACCGGTGAAGGCAAGACCCTGGTCGCGACTTTGCCAGTCTATCTCAATGCCCTGACCGGCAACGGCGTCCATGTCGTCACGGTCAATGACTACCTGGCCAGGCGCGACAGTGAATGGATGGGCAAGGTCTACCGCTACCTGGGCCTGTCGGTTGGCCTGATCGTCCATGGCCTCGACAATGAACAGCGCCGGGCTGCCTACCGGGCGGATATCACCTACGGCACCAATAACGAATTCGGCTTTGACTATCTGCGTGACAACATGGTCACCTACAAGGAGCAATGCGTCCAGCGGGCGCTCAATTTTGCCATCGTCGACGAGGTCGACAGCATCCTGATTGATGAAGCTCGCACGCCGTTGATCATTTCCGGCATGGGAGACGAATCATCAGACTTGTATGAGCGGGCAAACCGCCTGGTCAAGGGCTACAAAGCCCGGGTCATCCAGGAATCCGACGACAAGCAGGACCTTGAGGAAATCGGCAGCGAGGTCGATTATATTGTCGACGAAAAGGCCAAGACTGCTGTCCTGACTGCTCGCGGCATCCAGAAAGCTGAGCGCTTTTTCTCGATCGAGAACCTCTCCGACCAGGAAAATTACGAAATCAACCATCACGTCAACAATGCCTTGCGTGCTTATGGCATCATGCACCTGGACCAGGATTATGTCATCAAGGACGGGGAGGTTGTCATTGTTGATGATTTCACCGGCCGACTGATGTTTGGCCGCCGCTACAGCAATGGCCTACACCAGGCCATCGAAGCCAAGGAAGGCGTCAAAGTTGCCAATGAGAACAAGACCCTGGCCACCATCACCTTCCAGAATTATTTCCGCATGTACAAGAAGCTGTCTGGTATGACCGGTACGGCCCTGACGGAGGAAAATGAATTCCGGGCCATCTACAGCCTCGATGTCGTCTGTATCCCGACCAACCGGCCAATGGTCCGCCTCGACCAGCCCGATGCTGTGTTCAAGACCCAGAATGGCAAATACACGGCTCTGCTGCGCGAGGTTCTGGTGGCACATGAACAGGGCCAGCCGATCCTGATCGGCACCATTTCCGTCGACAAGTCTGAATTCATTTCCGGTCTCTTCAAGCGCAACGGCATCCCGCACAATGTCCTCAATGCCAAGCAGCATGAACGTGAAGCTGAGATCGTCGCCCAGGCCGGCCGCCTGGGTGCAGTCACCATTGCCACCAATATGGCTGGCCGCGGTACAGACATCCTCCTCGGCGGCAATCCTGAGTTCATGGCCAAGCAGGAACTGCGGAAAAACGGTCTGGATGAGACCCTGATCGACGCTTCGACCGCCCACAATGAAACCGATGATCCGCTGGTCTTATCGGCTCGCCAGCAGTTTGCCAAACTCTATGAGACCTTCAAGGCCCAGACCTCGCAGGAGCGCGATCGGGTCATGGCAGCCGGTGGCCTCTACATCCTGGGTACGGAACGGCACGAATCGCGGCGCATCGACAACCAGCTGCGCGGACGCTCCGGCCGCCAGGGTGACCCGGGCAGAAGCAAATTCTACCTGTCCCTCGAAGATGACCTGATGCGCCTGTTTGGCGGTGACCGGATGACGACCGTCTTTGCTGCCCTCGGTGTCGACGAAGACATGGAAATCGAACACGCCATGCTCTCGAAGGCGATCGAGTCGGCCCAGAAAAAAGTCGAAGGCCGCAACTTTGGCATCCGCAAGCACGTGCTGGAATACGACGATGTCATGAACAAGCAGCGCGAGCTGATCTACCGCCAGCGTCGCCAGGTTCTCGAAGGCGAAGACCTGCATGATAATTTCCGCAAGATGATCCGCAATGCCGTCACCGAAATCATGCTCGATTTCTGTTCCGACCAGCCGAATTCCAGTGAGTGGGAGATTGCCGGCATCAAGGCCAAAATCCTCGATATTTGTGGTGATTTGCCGGCCCTGCACAAGCTGTCCAATCCCCAGACCGGCCTGGCCCAGGGTGGCCTGGAGGCCGAGGCGTTCACCGAAGAGCTGGTGACTGACGCCCTGGCCCGCTTTGAATCCCGCGTCGATGAAATCGGTTCGCCGGACCTGATGCGCGAAGCCGAACGTGTCATCTTGCTGCGGACAGTTGACAGCCACTGGATGGACCACATCGACCAGATGGATGACCTGAGGGACAGCATCGGCATGCGTGGCTATGCCCAGCATGATCCGGTCATTGAGTACAAAAAGGAAGGCTTTGCCATGTACGAAGCCATGACCCGGGCCATCCAGGAAGACTCTGTCCGCCTGATGATGCGGGCCCGGTTCAACGTCGATAACATCCAGAAGCGCCATGCCGTCGCCAGGAACCTGTCCGAAGGCCATGGCGGTACTGGCTATGCTGGCGAGGGCGCTGTTTCACAAGCCGCTCCAGATGCAAGAACGGGAGCACCCAGGTCCAGTCAGACAATGCCCTCCCGGTCACAGCCAGCCCAGGCTGCCCCGGCCGTGCCGCAGCGGCGCGACGAGGCCAAAGTCGGCCGCAATGATCCCTGCCCCTGTGGCAGTGGCAAGAAATACAAGAATTGCCACGGAAAAAACGAACTGTGACCAGGCTGATGGCATAGGCAGCCGATCAAAGCCAGATCAAATGGAGGAGAAGACCGATATGTCTGCATTACAGAATACGCGCGATGACTACCTGGCCCGGATCCAGCAAGCGGCAACCTTCATTTCGGCATCAGCGCCGGGTCCCATTGACTGCCTTCTCATCCTGGGCTCCGGTCTCGGTGCCCTGGCTGACCGTGTCGCCGCCGCTACCGTGATCGACTATGAAACGATTCCCGGTTTTCCCCAGGCGACGGTACCGGGACATGCCGGCAAACTGCACCTTGGCCAGTGGGGGAGCCGGCGCATTGCCGTCATGCAGGGCCGTTTCCATTATTACGAAGGCCATGCCATGAGTGAAGTGACCTTTCCGATCCGCGTCATGGCGACACTCGGCGTCAAGACCGTGATCCTGACCAATGCCGCCGGAGGCATGGGGGAGGGAATGGCACCCGGTGACCTGATGCAGATCACGGACCACATCAGCCTGTTCATGGAATCGCCGCTGCGGGGCATGAATCTCGATCCTTTCGGTGAGCGCTTCATTGACCAGACCGAGGTCTACAGCAAGAACTTGATCAGCCTGACTCAGGCGGCAGCCAGGGACCTGGGCCAGACCTTGCACCAGGGCGTCTATTGTTTCTGCAAAGGGCCGCAGTTCGAAACACCAGCCGAAATCCGCCTCCTGCGCCAGCTGGGTGCAGCGGCCGCCGGCATGTCGACCGTACCGGAAGCCATCGTGGCCCGCCACTGCGCGATGAATGTCCTGGGCCTGTCCTGCATCACCAATCTGGCGGCCGGGCTTTCCGGCCAGCCACTCAGCCACAGCGAGGTTCTCGAGGTCGGACGGATGGCCAGTGGCCGCATGATCGACCTGCTCTCGGCAATTCTCAACCGCCTGTAACCAGCTGGCAACCCAACTCACCCCATTTCAAACAGGAGCCACGCATGCCTTGCGAAATCAAAGATATCAACCTGGCCCCTTCAGGCCACCAGAAGATCGCCTGGGCCGCAGCCAATATGCCGGTGCTTGGCAGCATCGGCGTTGAATTCGCCCGGACCAGGCCCTTGTCCGGCTTGCGCATAGCCGTCAGTGTCCACGTCGAAGCCAAGACCGCCTGGCTGGCCAAAACCCTGGCAAAGGGTGGGGCAGAGGTCAGCCTGACCGGCTGTAATCCGCTGTCAACCCAGGACGATGTCGCCGCAGCGCTGGCCGAGGAAGGCATGGCGGTTTATTGCATCCATGGCGCCGATCATGAAACCTATACCCGGAATCTGCGCCAGGCCTTGTCGATCAAGCCCCATCTGGTGATTGACGATGGTGGCGATTTTGCCCACCTGCTGCACACGACGGAAAAACACCTCACCAAGGACCTGATCGGCGGCAGTGAAGAGACGACAACCGGGGTCAAACGCCTGCGGATCCTGGAAAAGGAAGGCAAGCTGCTCTATCCGTCCATCGCAGTCAACGATGCCCGCTGCAAACATTTGTTCGACAACCGTTATGGCACCGGCCAGTCGGTCTGGACCGCGATCATGAGCCTGACCAATCTGGTTGTAGCCGGCAAGACTGTGGTGGTCAATGGCTTTGGCATGTGTGGCAAAGGCGTGGCCCAGCGGGCCGCCGGGCTTGGTGCCCGGGTCGTCGTGACCGAGATCGATCCCGTCAAGGCTTGCGAAGCCCTGATGGAAGGCTATGATGTCATGAGCATGGACGAAGCCGCTCCCGTGGGCGATGTCTTCTGCACCGTCACCGGCTGCCGCGATGTCATCACCGAACGCCATTTCCCGCAGATGAAAAACGGCGCCATCCTGTGCAATGCCGGCCATTTTGATGTTGAAATCAATCTGGGCCAGCTCAGGGCCCTGTCCACAGCGGTGGAACAGGCCCGCCCCGGTGTCAAGGCCTATGTGCAGCCCGACGGTCGCCGCCTGAATGTCCTGGCTGAAGGTCGCCTGGTCAATCTGGCTGGCGGCGATGGTCATCCGGCAGAGATCATGGACATGAGTTTTGCCCTCCAGGCCTTGTCGGTCCTCTACCTGGCTGAACACGGCAGAGATCTCAAGCCTGGCGTCTACCATCTGCCGGCGGCCATCGATGACCGGGTGGCAGCCCTGCTGCTTGAACACAAAAAGCGATCGATTGATGTCCTGACGCCTGAGCAGGCTCATTATCTGGCCAACTGGGACCTCACGGAAGCCGAATGACCGGATGCAATCTGCTGGTTCTGCCCTCATGGCAGAACCGAGCCTTTGTTTAAGGAGTGTTCCCATGCAATCAGCTGTGCTTTTTTCCCATATCCAGCTTGTCACCCCTTTGCCAGAAGGTCCGGTCCTGTCTTTATCCAATGCTTTTGTTGCGGTGGCCAATGGCCAGATCCTCTATGCCGGGCCGTATGAAGAGGCTGCCCGCCAGCGCCTGAATGAAACCGTCGGCAACCGCTACGACAGCTATGACGGCCGGCGCAAGATCCTCTGGCCGGCGATGGCCAATGCCCATGGCCATATCCCGATGACCCTGATGCGCAACCAGGCTGATGATGCCAATCTCCACACCTGGCTCTTTGATCTGATTTTCCCGCGCGAAAAACACCTCACCCCCGAGCATGTCAAAAATGGCACCCTGCTCGGCATGGCTGAAATGATCCGGGCCGGAACGGGGACAGCCGCGGACATGTATTACTACAGTGAAGCGGTGGTGGAGGCGGCCGTGGCATCCGGCATGCGCTTGAATGTCTGTTTTGATGGCAAGGCTGAGGGTCCCGATGGCAAGACCCATGTCCAGCCCGGCGACATCGAGCGCTTCATCCACCTGTGCCGGTCTCAGGGCGCGGGCAGGATTGAGCCAGCGTTGCTGGTCCATTCGATCTACCTCTACGAACCGTATCTGTACCGGGAACTGGCCCAGGTGGCTGTCGAGCAGCAGTGCTTCGTCCAAGTCCATATCGGAGAGACTTCCCGGGAGGTCAACGAGTGTCTGGCCACCTATGGCCAGCGTCCGGCTGTGCAACTGGCTGAGTTCGGCTTTTTCCAGACGCCGACCGTGGCGGCCCACTGTGTCCACCTCGATGACCAGGAACGATCCATCCTGGCTGGTGCCAACATTCTGGTCGCCCATTGTCCAACCAGCAATCTCAAGCTGGGCAGCGGGATGGCCGATGTCAGGTCCATGCTGGCTGCCGGTGTCAAGGTCGGTCTGGGAACGGATGGAGCTGCGAGCAACAATAACCTGAACCTGTACCAGGAAATGAAACTGGCATCCCTGCTGGCAAAAGGCACTTCCGGCGATGCATCCGTCCTCCCGGCAGATGACCTCATCCGCATGGCCACACTCACTGCCCAGCAGGGCCTTGGCTTTGCCCGCTCGGGCTGCATCGCGCCCGGCTACCAGGCCGATCTGCAGATCCTCGATGCGGACCGGCCCAGCCTGTGGCCTCTCGGTGAGCCGAACGCCGCCCTCGTCTATTCAAGTGAAGGATCCGCAGTGGAATCCCTGATGGTCGATGGCCAGTGGCTGATGTACAAGCATGGACTCCAGACTTTGGACGAAGAAAAGATCAAGCACGACGCCTTGCGCAGTGCCACCCGCCTGAACAGCATGACCTGAGCCCATCAGCAGGATCATCAGCTTGCTCTGATCAACAACAACCAGCCGCGCACTTGCTTGACAGAAAAGTGTTTCATGTTAAAATAGACAAGGCAATTGCCGCTGTGGCTCAGGGGTAGAGCAATTCACTCGTAATGAATAGGTCGTGGGTCCGATTCCCACCAGCGGCTCCAGCATGGTGAAAGGACTGTCGTAACGACGGTCCTTTTTCTTGCGCTCCGGATCTGCTAATCTAATTGAAAATGATGTCTATAGTCTCATGCAGACTGACAGGGAGGAACGTATCATGAATCCACTGCTTTTGAAAATCGGCGGTATGAGCTGCCAGCATTGTGTTGCTCATGTCACCCAGGCTTTGCAGGAATTACCCGGTGTCATTTCAGTCTCCGTAGACCTCGCCAGCGGCCGGGCCACCTTGGAAATCGAGGAAGCCTATTTCAACATGGACGAGGCAGCCGAAGCCATTGCCGAAGCCGGATATGATTTTCTCGGCCAGATCGAGCCCTGAAAATGGGCACATTCGCATGAAATCACGGAAATGTGCTCATTAATTTGATGGATTCGTCAATTGATTCCAAACACCAACGGTTTATAATGAAACTCGTGAATGGTTTCAATTTATTGCCCACAACCATTCGCACTTATCTGAAAATTAACCTATGTCCATCATAAGGAGGATACAACCATGGGACGTTCATTTAGCATGAACAACATCGACGTCAAGAAATTCCTGCAGGCCCTCGACAATTGCAAAGGCAATGTCATGCTGGTCACCGCCGAGAACGACCGTTTCAACCTCAAGAGCAAGCTGAGCCAGCTTGCCGGTATCATCAACCTGATCGAGGGCGGCCGCGTCGTCGACGCCAAGATCTATTGTGACGACCAGGAAGACGAGTCCTATCTCTTCCGCCTCAACCTGTTCGGCGAAGTCACTGAAGAGTAATCCGTTCAGGTCATCGGGAGAATGAACCAGAATGCCTGGCTGATCCGTCAGCCAGGTTTTTTCATGGAATTTACCGGAGCAGGGTGACCAACAGCCATCTCTTTGCTATGATGGAACGATGGATTATGCTTTGATCGCAGGATTTGAACCCACAGGGGACTTCATGGTCCGGCACTGGATGCGCAGGCTGGCCGACCATGGGGTCAATGACCTGTACGAAAGCTTCGGTTTTGCGCCGCACATCACTTTATCGGAGTTTTCAACCGAAGATTTTGTCCAGGTTGAGTCAGCACTGCATCTGCTGGCGCAAAACATGTCCGAAATCGAGGTCCGGTTCTCCAGCCTGGGAATTTTCCCGGGGTTGCAGGGTGTGCTGCATCTGGTCCCGGCTGCCAACGGCGACCTTTTATCGCTCCACCGCCAGATCCACCAAATCCTGGACCCGCTGTGCCAGGATTTTTCCCCGCTCTATCTGGAGCCGGAATGGACACCACACTGCACGCTGGTTCTCGAAATGGATCCGCTCGAGCTGCCCCGCGCCTATGATGCCCTGATCGACTCTTTCAAGCCATTCACGACCCGACTTGCCAGCCTGGAAGTGATCACGTGCTGCCCCTTCCAGACCGTCCTGAACTACCCCTTGATTAAGAAATGAGCAGCAGGTTCCAGCATCGTTTGGTAGCCAGACGTATGGCCGGGCTATGGATTTTATGCTAAAATTTGAATTTGGAAATTTCATATCATGTCAACTTGGTCGATGACCGCACTGTTTGGACAGGTACACAGATGAATTTCAGCCAGCAATTGAAACTTGGGATCGATATAGGTTCAACAACCCTCAAGGTGGTTCTGCTCGATGGCTACCGGACGGTTTTTTCGCGCTACAGGCGCCATCACGCGGACATCGCCGGAGAACTGGAGCGTGTTTTTGCCGAGCTGACCGATGCCCATCCAGGTGCCCAGGTCCAGGTCAGCGTGACCGGCTCCGGTGGCGTCAGTGTGGCCAAATGGCTCGGCCTGCCCTTTGTCCAGGAGGTCATCGCCGAGACCGAAACCATCCGGGTTTTCGATCCTTCGGCTGATGTCATCATCGAGCTCGGTGGGGAGGATGCCAAGATCACCTACCTCAAGCCGAGTCCTGAGCAGCGGATGAACGGATCTTGTGCCGGCGGTACCGGGGCTTTCATTGACCAGATGGCCACCCTCTTACAGACGGATGCCACCGGACTGAACCAGCTGGCAGCCAATTACCAGCAACTGTACCCGATCGCTTCGCGCTGCGGGGTGTTTGCCAAGAGCGATTTGCAGCCCCTGATCAATGATGGCGCCGCCAAGGAAGACCTGGCCGCCTCCGTCCTCCAGGCGGTTGTCAACCAGACCATCGCCGGCCTGGCCTGCGGGCGACCCATCCGCGGCCACGTCGTTTTCCTCGGTGGTCCGTTGCACTTCCTGCCTGAGCTGCGCAAAGCTTTCGAACGTTCCCTGCACAGAGAGGTGGCGAAATTCACCATCCCGGACAAAGCCCAGCTCTACGTGGCCATGGGCGCAGCACTTCTGGCCAAAGGCTCGCCCGAGCCGATCCAGGCCATCCGGGACCGCTTTGCCACCGCCAGCCGCCTCGAACCTGAAATTTCCCGCATGAAACCGCTTTTTGCCAGCCCGGAAGAGAAACAGGCCTTCCAGAAGCGGCATGAGCAGGCCTCCGTCGAGCTCAAGGATATCACCCAGGCGACGGGAGACTGCTTCTTTGGTCTGGACGCTGGCAGCACGACAACCAAGGCCGTCCTGATCGATGGCCAGGGCGAGCTGATCTTCACGTACTATGCGAGCAACAAAGGAGATCCGGTCAAAAGCGCGATCACGATCCTGCAAAAGCTCTACCAGCAGTTGCCCAGGACGGCGCGGATTGCCCGTTCCTGTGTCACTGGCTATGGCGAGAACCTGATCAAGGCCGCCCTCGGTGTCGACGAGGGCGAAATTGAAACCATGGCCCACTATCGCTCGGCTGAGCATTTCCTGCCCGGCGTCGATTTCATCATCGACATCGGCGGCCAGGACATGAAATGCATGCAGGTCCGCGATGGCGTCATTGACAGCATCATGGTCAACGAGGCCTGCTCATCCGGGTGTGGTTCCTTTGTCCAGACCTTTGCCGAAACGCTGCACATGGATGCCCACACCTTCTCGCTCGAAGCGCTCGAGGCACAAAATCCCGTAGACCTGGGCACGCGCTGCACGGTATTCATGAATTCGCGCGTCAAGCAGGCCCAGAAAGAGGGTGCCAGCGTCGGCGACATCTCGGCCGGCCTGTCCTACTCGGTCGTGCGCAACGCCCTGTACAAGGTCATCAAGATCAAGGATCCGTCCCAGCTCGGCCAGAAAGTGGTCGTCCAGGGCGGAACCTTCCTCAACGATGCCATTTTGCGCTGCTTCGAACAGGTTGCCGGCCGTGAAGTGATCCGGCCCAATATTGCCGGTCTGATGGGTGCCTATGGCGCCGCCCTGATTGCCCGTGAGCGCTATGCCGGCCAGGCCACCAGCCTGATGGCAGCCAGGGAGCTGGCGGCTTTCGAGGTCCAGACCGAGTTGACCCACTGTGAACTGTGCACCAACCAGTGCCAGCTGACGATTTCGCGTTTCTCCAATGGCGAGCGCTATGTCTCCGGTAACCGCTGCGAACGCGGGGCAGGAGAGGAGATCCACAAGGTCACGCTGCCGAATCTGTTTGACTACAAGTACAAGCGCCTGTTCGGCTATGCGCCCCTGCCACTTGAAAAGGCACCGCGTGGTGTGATTGGCATCCCCCGCACACTCAATTTATTCGAAAATTACCCGCTCTGGCACACGTTCCTGACCGAACTTGGATTCAGGGTTGTCCTGTCCGGACGATCCAACCACAAGCTGTTTGAAAAGGGCATGGATTCCATCCCCTCGGAAAGTGTCTGCTATCCGGCCAAGCTGGCGCATGGCCACGTGACGGACCTGATCGAAAAGGGGATCCGCCAGATCTTCTATCCAGACATCACCTACGAACAGCAGGAGTACACCGAGGCCAACAATCACTACAATTGCCCGATTGTCGTCAGCTATCCGGAAGTCATCCGGACCAATGTCGAGAAAATCGCCGAAAGCAGTGTCCGGCTGATCAATCCATTCTTGTCACTGCACAACAGGGACAAACTCGCCCAACGCCTGGTCGATGTCTTTGCAGACTGGAAGGTTACCAGACAGGAGGTCAAAACCGCTCTCGCCCAAGGTTTTGCCGAACTGGACCGGGTCAAGGACGACATCCGCGCCAAGGGCCAGGAAGCGCTGCAATTCCTGGTTGATCATGATTGCAAAGGCATCGTCCTGTCAGGACGTCCCTACCATGTGGATCCGGAGATTCACCACGGCATTCCGCAAATGATCAATACACTCGGACTGGCCGTCCTGACGGAGGACAGTGTGGCTGGTCTGGGCGATCTCGAGCGGCCCTTGCGGGTGGTTGACCAGTGGGCTTACCATTCACGCCTCTACGAGGCCGCCGCGTTTGTGGCCAGCCAGCCCCGCCTCGAGCTGGTCCAGCTGACGTCCTTTGGCTGCGGCCTCGATGCAGTCACGTCTGACCAGGTCCAGGAAATTCTCGCTGCCAAGGGCAAGACCTATACCTTGCTCAAGATCGACGAGGTCAGTAATCTCGGTGCAGCCAGGATCCGCCTGCGTTCGCTCAAAGCGGCGATGGACGAACGGGAAAAGAACGGCCCGCGCAAAGTGAGCCTGGCCTCGCATGTGATCGAGCGGATACCTTTTACCCGCGAGATGAAGAAGAACCACACCATCCTCGCCCCGCAGCTGTCCCCGATCCACTTCCGCATGATCGAGGCTGTCTTCAACCGCAGCGGCTACCGCACCCGCATTCTCGAAAATGCCACGAGCGAGGATATCGAAACGGGCTTGAAGTTTGTCAACAACGATGCCTGCTACCCATCGATCCTCGTAGTCGGCCAGCTGGTCAATGCCCTGCTGGCGGGTGAATATGATCCGGACAATTGTTCAGTCCTGATCACCCAGACCGGTGGTGGCTGCCGCGCGACCAACTATGTCGCTTTTCTGCGCAAGGCTCTGCGCGAGGCCGGTTTCCCCCAAGTCCCAGTCATCGCTCTGAGTGCGGGTGGCATCGAGAAGAACCCCGGTTTCACCCTTTCACCGAAACTTCTCCACCAGGCGGCCCAGGCACTGGTGCTGGGCGATCTGCTGCAGACTGTCCTGCTGCGGGTCCGTCCGTATGAAACCAAACCACACAGTGCCAATGCCTTGTACCAGTACTGGGACCAGGTGACGCGTGAATGGTTCCTGAATGATGGCTATTCGCCCTTGCTGGAGAAAAAAATAGCTTTCAAGAGCCTGGTGGAGGCGATCGTCCAGGCATTCGACGCCTTGCCGATCCGGCCGGATCGCGACAAACCACGCGTGGGCATTGTCGGCGAAATCCTGGTCAAGTTCCATCCCGACGCCAACAACAACGTCATCGGCGTAGTGGAATCCGAAGGCTGCGAAGCTGTCCTGCCAGGTCTTTTGGACTTTTTCCTGTATTCTTTCTCCAATGCGCGCTGGAATCACGAGCAACTTGGCACGAGTGCCAAGTCGGCTCTGGTGGGTGACACATTGGTCCGTGTGCTGGAATTGTACCGCCGGCCGATGGTCAAGGCTCTCCAGAAAACCAGCGGCAAATTCAATCCGCCTGTCACGATTCATGAACTGGGCGAAAAGGCCAGACAGGTCCTGTCGCTTGGCAACAGTTCCGGCGAGGGCTGGTTTTTGACCGCTGAAATGATCGAACTGATCGAAAGCGGCGCACCCAATGTCATCTGTGCCCAGCCGTTTGCCTGCCTGCCCAACCATGTGACCGGCAAAGGCATGATCAAGGAATTGCGCCGCCAGTTCAAGGATGCCAATATTGTCGCGATCGACTACGATCCTGGAGCGAGCGAGGTCAACCAGCTGAACCGGATCAAACTGATGATCTCGACCGCTTTTCACCAGCACCGGCTGCCGGTGGAAGTTCATATCACCGATCCATCCAGCCGGAAAATACAACCCCAAAAACTCGCGGAGGATCAATGCTGATGAAAACGATCTACACCCTCAATGCGCCCAAACCCATCGGACCCTATGCCCAGGCGGTTGTCAGCAATGGTTTGCTGTTCACCTCCGGCCAGATCGCCCTCGATCCGGTCAGCAATGAGATGGCAGGCGCGGATATTGAAACCCAGACCCGCCAGGTGCTCGCCAATCTGGCCGCTGTACTCGAACAGGCCGGTTCCAGTCCGCAAAAAGTCGTCAAGACGACCATTTTCCTGGCCGATCTGGCCGATTTTGCCGTCGTCAATGGCCTGTATGGCGAATTTTTCGCGGACCACAAACCAGCCCGCTCCACGGTCCAGGTGGCAGCCCTGCCCAAATCAGCCCGGATCGAAATCGAGCTGGTGGCTGAGATCTGATGAAATCCAGTCTGTCCTGAAAGAAAAAGTCCATCTGCTGTGCCAGATGGACCGCTCGAATCGCTTATTTTTTCCGGGGATTGAGGCGCTGTCTGAGACGGCGCCTTTTTTCACGCAACAGGACACGCTGGCGCCGCAGCTGGGCCAGATGGGTGGCGTTGGCATGGGCGACAAAATCAGAGAATGACATGGCAGTCGGTTCATGGAGCCGCCTGGCGAAGACGAGCAGCGTCATGAGGCGCAGCGAGAAGGTCAGGATCAACAGGACATGGAACGGATTCATCACCTGGCCACGGAAAAACGGCAGCTGGGCTGCGAGCAGGACCGGCCGCAGCAGATCCGACAGGAAGCCGCCGATCATAATCGCCGGTACAAAGCCCAGAAGGGCCATGGCGATACTTTTCATGGCCAGGTAAGCGCTGCGCTCGGCATGGGGTGCGAGAAAAATGGCCAGGCTCATGATCGCCAGTTCGATTCCGATGTTGAAAATGCCGGACAGGACATTGGACAGGTAGACAAACCAGTTGGAATCAACCGTAGCGAACATCCAGGAGACTGGCAGGACCAGGGAGACGCCGCAGGACAGGATCAGGATCGGCTTGAAGCCGTAGTGGTCAAAGGCCCGCCCGATCCGGCGCAGGAACAGGATCGTGGCAATGGCTGGGATGATCTGGCTCAGAAGTGTCATCTGGCCAAGGGAGAATTTCAGGTCATTGAACATGTAGACGTTGTAGTAAGGACCGGAAATCTGCATCGAGAAACTCCAGCTGATCGTAAACAGGAGATAGGCACGATAGCGGCTGTCGCGCAGTGGCATCAGGAACTGGTGCATGGTGAAGGTCTGGACCTTTTGCTCTGGACTGGTGTGAAACCAGGGCAAATAGGCCTTTTCCGGAGGGCGGACCTTGGTATAGAACAGGATGTCGATCAGTCCGAACAGGACGGCCAAGCCAAAGAACAACGTGTATTTCCAGCGCCAGTCGCGCAGCAGCTGGAGCAGCTGGGACATGGTCAGGGCGTAGAACAGCATGGCGATGGTGAAGATCATCTGGCGCGTGGAGAAATAGCGGCCCTTGATCTCGGTTGGGATCAGGGAGCCAAACCAGGTGTTGATTGCCGAATCGGCGATCCAGTTGAAGGTGGAGGTCAGGAGGATCGTCACCACCACAACAAGGAAGGCGGCCTGGCTGTTGAGCCGATCCCCCAGGATGGGCAGGAAGGCCAGTGTCAGGAAGGTGACCTTGGCCAGGGATCCAGCCACCAGGAAGGATTGTTTGATCCGGCCATGACGCGCAACATAGACCGTGAAAGGCACCTGGATCAGGACCGTGATGAAGGGCAAGGTCAGGATCAGGCCATAGGCACTGTCACTGACCCCGAGGTAATCCTTGAGAAAAGACGTAAAAAGGGGGGAGGCGCCCGGGTAGCCGGTGATGATGAAATAAGCCATGCCGAAGACAATCGAATAGATAGCTGCTCCCAGATCCCGCTGGGTTGCCGCATCCAGCGGCATACCGTACTTGGGCAGGATTTCTTCACGGGAAATAGAAAATCGTTTAAGCATAACGGACCTCCCGGCAGGCCTATTATACCACCCAGAGACGTAAAGAAATCGCCTCCCGGCTGGATGTAATGATATAATGGCGGTATGTTTGCCAACAATGAAAAAGAATGGATCGAACAAGCGATGAAAGGTGACGGGGAAGCGTTTGGCCTGCTGGTGCAAAGCCACATGGCGCGTATTTTCAATGTCTGCCTCGGCTTGCTCGGCAACCGCGACGATGCCGAGGATTGCACCCAGGAGACGTTCCTCAAGGCCTATCGCTCCCTGTCCCTCTACCAGGGCCGGTCTTCGTTCTACACCTGGATCTACCGGATCGCGGTCAATGTCTGCCATGATCTGCAACGCAGTAAAAAAAGCCATCCGACCACCTCGATCGACCAGGAAAACGAAGACGGGGACTGTTTCATCCAGCTGCCGGATAAAAGTCCGCTGCCCGATGAGCAGGCGATCAACCACGAGCTCGGGCGCACGCTTTTGTACCAGATCAGCCAGCTCAAGCCAGCGATGCGCGAGGTCCTGATCCTGCGCGACCTCCAGGGCTTGTCCTACGAAGAAATCGCCGCCCGGCTGGGTCTATCCGAGGGTACGGTGAAATCGCGCCTGTTCCGGGCCAGAAACCAGGTCATGGCCAGTCTGGAGGATCACCCGGGGTCTTCGTTTGGCCAACCGGAACAAATCCACGCTCTTACCCGTCCAAAGCGCGGAAGGGAGGTGCAGGGATGATCCATTTCAGACGACACAAGCCAGCGCGCCTCAGTGAGGACCAGATGATCCGCTATCTGGAAAACACCATCCAGGGCAAGGAGAAGGCCGAGCTGGAACACATCCTGGCCCATTGTGCATCTTGCCGCAAAGAGCTGGAACACGTGCGCCGCTGGCTGCCCTATCGGACGCTGGCCCAGCGTCAGATCCCTGCTTCAGCTCCGACACCAGAATTTTCGGCCCGTTTGCTCGAGTCGGTCCGGCACGAGACGGAACAGGCCTCGCAACAGGCTGTGCGTACCCGAACCCTTTTACCCAGGCCTGTCCAGCTGCGCCGCTTCGGCCTGGCTGCAGCTACCCTTGTCGTGTTGGCTGGCTTGTGGTCTCTTTACACTTTGGCCAATCAGCCAGCCCGTTCCACGGCATCGCTGCCAGAAACAACAGCAGCGGCGATGCTTGACCAGTCTGTGGACATGGCTGTACCAGAAGCCGCCGGGGCACCTGATGTCACTGCCGCGGGCGGCTCGGGCAGTGGAAAAGGACTTTTCGAACCGCAACCGGAGACAGAATCAGCTCCAGTCGCCGAGGCCAGGCTCTTCACGGCTGCAGTCCATTCCTGGTACGCCATCCGCGAAGATTTTGTCCTGCCGGTCGATCGCCAGTCTGCCCCCGGTGTGCCAGTCCTGGCCGGGGAAATCCTGGCCGGGGCAAGCTCTGCCATCTGGATCGAGCCCAACCGACTGATCTCAGCCTGGCCCGTGGCAGCCGGAAAGAACACGGCAGAGGTGGTCGCGGCTGCAATGGCAGACCTCACGCCAGCGGTCAGCCTGACCGCAGCCTCCGCAGATGAAGCAGAACGGCTGCTCACCGATTGGCTCGCCACCGAAGCAACCGCTGCCTGGCAGGCATTGCAACAGCCTGATTGCCAATACCTGATCCTTGAATTTGGAGGAACTTGATTTTGCCTGAAAAATTAATGCTGATCGATGGCAACAGCCTGATCAACCGGGCCTTTTTCGGTCTGGCCGGAAGAAACCGCCTCACGGCGCCGGATGGCACCCCGACCGGTGCCCTCTATGCCTTCCTGAACATGTTCCTGCGGTTCAAAGCCGACTATGGGCCAGATCAGATCGTGGCCGCCTTTGACCGCAAGGAACCAACTTTCCGCCACCAGATGTTTGACGGCTACAAGGCGACCCGCAAAGGGATGCCGGATGATCTGGCTGTCCAGCTGCCCATCCTCAAGGAGCTTCTCGACCTGATGGGCGTGGGTCGGGTGGAGGTGCCTGGTTATGAGGCCGACGACATCCTGGGTACGCTGGCACGCAAGGCAGAGTCTGAAGGCTCGGACGTGGCGATTCTGACCGGAGACAAAGACAGCTTCCAGCTGGTCGATGATCATATCTCGATCTGGCACCCCGTCACGACGACCGGCAAGACGGAGGTTCAGATCTACACCCCGGAATCTGTCCGAGAGCGCTACACCATTGGACCCGAGCAATTCGTCGACCTCAAGGCGATCATGGGCGATCCATCCGATAACATTCCCGGAGTCAAAGGCATTGGAGAAAAAGGCGCACTCGACCTGGTCTCCCGCTTTGGCAGCCTGGACCAGATCTATGAGCATCTCGCTGACATCAAGCCCAATCTGGCTGCCAAACTGGCGGAAAACCGCGAGATGGCCTATCTGTCACGCCAGCTGTCGCAGATCGATTGTGAGGTGCCTTTGCCGGTTTCGCTGGCTGAGCTCAAGTCCCTCCATCCGGACCGCCCGGCTTTGCTGGAAATGCTGGCCCGGCTCGATTTCCGCAGCCTGGTTGCCAAGCTTGGACTTGATACCGAGCCCCTGCCAGTGGCGATGGCACAGAACACAACAGTTGCGTACACAACAGGCTCGATCACTGATTTCAAGTCCGCCATCCAGACCGTCAAAAACCAGCCCGACGGCTGCCTGGCGTTTGTCCTGGGACCGGAGGGCCAGTTGCTCTGGTCGGTGCCCGCCACCGATCCTTGTCGGATCCAGGGTCTTCCGGCCCAGGATCTGGCCCGGGCCTGGTCCCTTCTGGGCCAGGAAACGGTACCGGCATTGACCTACGATTACAAGAAGATCTTGCGTGCATTCCGCTTGCCTGCTTTGCCGGGACCGGTCCGCGATGTCCTGGTTGCTGCGTATCTGTTGAACCAGCTCGATGGCAAGCCGGACTTCACCCGTCTGTACAGCCGGGTGACCGGTCATCATTGGCCTTTCCAGGGCCCGGAGAATGCTCGTGCCGGGTCTGACACTGCCCCCTCTACAGGAGCCAGCCGGCAGCAGGACCTGTTTGCTGCACTGGAAACCGCTGCCCCCGTTAACGACTCCCAGCAAACCTGGGAATCCTGGAACCTCGAACAGTCACCGCTGGCTGTCGCTGCCCTGTCCGATCTCTGGCAGGCCCAGAAGCAAGCCATTGCCGAACGGGGGATCGAGCACTTGGCATACCAGGTGGAACTGCCCCTGGCGGGTGTCCTGGCCGAAATGGAACTGGCCGGGTTTGCCATCGACCAGGCAATTCTTGCTGACTTGTCACAGGATATGCAGGCGCGGATCGATGCCCTGCAGGAGCAGATTTTCGCCTTGAGTGGCAAGACCTTCAACTTGATGTCCCCGAAACAGCTGGGCGCAGTTCTGTTTGACCATCTTGGCCTGGCCACTGGCAAGAAGCGCAGCGGTGGCAATTATTCGACAGATTCGGAGGAATTGGAACGCCTGATCGACCAGCACCCGGTGATCGCCCCGATCATCGAGCATCGTCTGCTGGCCAAATTGCGTTCGACCTTTGTCGAAGGCTTGCGCAAGGCGATTGATCCGGCCGATGGCCGCGTCCATACGACCTTCAACCAAGTCCTGACTGCCACCGGTCGTCTGAGCAGCACTGAGCCCAATTTGCAGAACATCCCGATCCGCAGCGAACAAGGCAACCGGATCCGGGCCGCGTTCATCGCTTCGCCCGGCCATGTCCTGCTCGATGCCGACTATTCGCAGATCGAGCTGCGCCTTCTGGCCCATCTGGCCGAAGATCCGGCAATGCAACAGGCTTTCAATGAAAACGAAGACATCCACACCAATACGGCCTGCCACATTTTCGGCGTTTCGGATTGTGAAGTAACCTCTGCCCAGCGGGCGGTAGCCAAGACCGTCAACTTCAGCATCGTCTATGGCATCAGCGATTTCGGCCTGGCCCGCGACCTCGGCGTCACGGTCAAGCAAGCCCACCAGTACATCGCCGGCTACAACAGCCAGTATCCCCAGGTCCGGGCCTATCTCGACCGGCTCGTCAGGCAGGCTTATGAACAAGGCTATGTCGAGACCTTGTTCGGCCGGCGCCGCTATCTGCCGGAACTGCAGTCGGCCAACCGCAACCTGCGCCAGTTCGGTGAGCGGGCGGCGATGAATACACCGATCCAGGGCACAGCCGCCGACTTGATCAAGATGGCCATGGTCCGGGCGCGCAATTTGTTTATCCAGGAGGGACTCAAGGCGCGTCTCGTCCTGCAGGTCCACGACGAACTGATCGTCGAAGCCCCTCTGGCCGAAGCAACCACTGCAGCAGCCTTGCTCAAGCAGGCGATGGAAGATGCCCTCGAGCTCTCTGTGCCGCTGATTGCCGAAGTCAAGCAGGGCCAGCGCTGGAGTGAGTGCAAGGATTGAGAGCCACCCCTTCGAGGCTGGCCTGGAGACTGGATCTTTATGTTAGGACTAAGGAGAAAATCAAACGATGTTCATCATTGGAATCACCGGCGGCATTGGCTGCGGCAAGACAACGGTAGCCAATTTGTGCCGTCAGGCTGGACTTGCTGTCATCGACGCCGATGAAATCTCGCGTCAGGCGACCGCACCGGATGGTCTGGCCATCGAGCCCATTGTGGCTGCTTTTGGCCGCTCCGTGCTCGACGCCAAAGGCGGCCTGGACCGTGCCAAAATGGCCCGTCAGGTTTTTGCTGACCGTAAATCTCTCGATCAGCTCAGCCAGATCGTCCATCGTGAAGTGATCGCGGAAATGCAGCGCCAGATTGAGAAACTCAAGGATAAGAAGGTCAAGGCTGCCGTACTGGATGTGCCAATACCGGTCAAGCAAGGCTTTCTGGATTCTGTCAACCAAGTCTGGGTTGTCTGGGCACAAGACGAGGTGCGCATCAGCCGCCTTCTCAGCCGGGGAATGGCCGAAGACGACGCCCGGCGCCGGATTGCGATGCAAATGACCCGGGATGAATACCAGGCGATCGCCGACCACCTGATCGATAACAGCGGGGACTATGGCGCGCTGGTGCAGGCTGTTGAAGCATTGTTCAAGGACGAACTGGCCAGCCGGGGCATCCGGTACCAATCCCTGGCCAAAGACGCTGCAGGAGATGACCGTGACTAGGATCCAGTCTGACCGCATGGATCAAGGTGCGAAACGCCATCGCGTCAGTCTGGGCCTTTCAGTCTTAAACCTGATGACATCCACAGGGACTGCGATGTTCATATGGATCCGTTTTGGCGCTAGCTTGTCTAATCATCCATTGGCACAGGCGGGCCTGTTTTTTACCGGAGGCCTGCTCCTGGTCGACCTGGCCTGGCTGAGCTTGATTGTTCCGAGATCCTCCACAGGGCGAGCCGGTTCCAATGGTCTGCAGCGCTTGTCGATTCGTCAGGCGCTCGTGCGACCACAGAGCCTGATCGCCTGGCTGATTTTTCATAGTGCTGCGATCCCCCTTCTGATCCTGGGCCCACAATCTGGTTCGTTGCAAGTACCACACTATCTGGCCTTTCTTTTTGCTGTGCTTGTCATGGGTTTGCTTCCGGTCGGTCTGATTGTCTGGCTGGATGTGTATCTGGCGAAAAAACTGCAAGGCTGATCCAGGTCATTCGGAAATAATGAAGCACAAAGGACCTCCCAACCTGCATTGGGAAGCCCTTTAAAAGCGTACGGATGGAAGAATCAGACGTTGAAGCGGAACAGGACGACGTCGCCATCCTGCATCACATATTCCTTGCCTTCGGAGCGGACCTGACCCTTTTCCCGGGCGGCTGCATAGGTGCCGCTGGCCATCAGGTCATGGAAATTGACGACCTCGGCCCGGATGAAACCGCGTTCAAAGTCGGAATGGATCTTGCCAGCCGCCTGGGGCGCCTTAGTGCCGCGCTTGATCGTCCATGCTCTCACTTCGGTCGGCCCGGCGGTCAAGAAGGACATCAGGCCCAGCAGGTGATAGCCGGCCTTGATGATCTTGTCGAGACCTGATTCCTCAAGCCCCAGGTCCTGGAGGAACAGGGCGCGTTCTTCATCTTCCAGAACCGAGATCTCTTCTTCGATCTTGGCACTGATGGTGACGACTTCGGCATCTTCCGTAGCCGCTATGGCCCGCACGGTGGCGACATAGTCCGGCTCGGGTCCGGCCAGGGCATCTTCGGCGATGTTGGCCACATAGAGCACCGGCTTGATCGTCAGCAGGAACAGGTCGCGCAGGTACGGTTTTTCATCTTCTTCCCACGTGAGGGTACGGGCGGATTTACCTGATTCGAGGCAGGCGAGGATTTTTTCCTGCACCTCCAGCTCGGCCTGGAATTTCTTGTCGCCGCCCTTGAGCATCTTTTTCGTCTTGTCGATCCGGCGCTCCATGTATTCCATGTCACTCAAGATCAGTTCAAGATTGATGGTTTCGATGTCGCGGGCCGGGTCGGTCTGGCCGTCGACATGCATGACATCGGAGTCATCAAAACAGCGCACCACATGGACGATGGCATCGACTTCGCGGATGTTGGCCAGGAACTTGTTGCCAAGGCCTTCACCTTTGCTGGCGCCGCGCACCAGGCCGGCGATGTCGACAAATTCGATCGTGGCCGGGGTGTATTTTTCCGGATGGTACATCTCGGCCAGTTTGTCGAGCCGGGGATCCGGCACGGCGACAACCCCGACATTCGGATCGATGGTACAAAAGGCATAATTGGCGACAGCAGCCCCCGCCTTGGTGATGGCATTAAACAACGTGCTTTTGCCGACATTGGGCAAACCGACAATTCCCAGACGCATGAAGGTCCTCCTCATCAATAAACAGAGGTATTATGGCAGATTCTCGGCATCCGTTCAACTAAAGGCGCTTTGTCGACTGCCAGGTCTTGTCATCCGGCCGCAGCCCCCCTGAAAACAGTGCATCTGGCAGCTTGTTACCTGAAAGGCCCTGTCGAATTCTGTCGACTTTTGTCGCACGATTCAATCTGTCTGGCCACGAGGTGTTTTGCTAGGCTGGAAGTCAGAACGAAAAGGGGGACTTCGCATGCACCTTAAATACGGCCGGTTCTGCTCTGCTGCCATCCACGGGATCGAAGGTGTCCTGATTGAAATTGAAGTCGCCTTGCTGCCAGGTCTGCCGTCTTTTGAAATTGTCGGACTGGGTGACTCGGCGATCCGCGAATCAAGAAACCGGATCAAGGCTGCGATCAAGAACAGCGGCTTTGCTTTTCCGTCCAGCCGTGTGACCGCCAGTCTGGCGCCAGCCTGGATGCGCAAGGAAGGCAGTGCCTTTGACCTGCCCCTGGCGCTGTCGATCCTGGTCGCATCTGGCCAGGTGCAGCTGCATCCATCCTTTAACAACCAGCTACCAGGTGCTTTCGGAGAATTGGGACTGGATGGCACGATCCGGCCGATTCCAGGTGTTTTCAACCGGACCGCGGCCATCCATCAGGCCGAATTGCGCCATCTGCTGGTGCCTGCAGACAATGTGGCGGAAGCCAGGACCTCAGCTTCAGCGGGCCTTGTGATCGCAGGTGCATGGACATTGGCCGACAGTGCCCGGATTTTGTCCCAGGGCATGCCCGAGGAGTCAGGGGAGGGAATACCCCAGCCAGTTCGTCCAGGTCTGGCTGCCAGGGCGCCGGATATCCGGATGATCCAAGGCCAGGCCAAGGCCGTCCGGGCCCTGACCCTGGCCGCGGCTGGCTGGCATCCCCTGCTGATGCTTGGTTCGCCCGGCAGTGGCAAGACTGTCCTGGCTTCCACGTTGCCGGGGATTTTGCCGCCGCTGGATCCGGATGAAGCCAGGATGGTCACCAAGATCCACAGTGCCGCCAACCGGATGGTGGGCCAGCCGGGTCTGGTTACAGAACGACCGTTCCTGGCCCCTCATTCCGGAGTCACCCGCCATGCCCTCACCGGTGGCGGCAGTCCGCCTGTGCCCGGATTGTTCAGCCTTTCGCACCTGGGGGTGCTGTTCCTGGATGAACTGACACAGATGGACAGCTCCGTCGTTGACATGCTGCGCCAGCCTCTGGAAGACCGAGAGATCCATCTCTCCCGCCTGCGCTACAATCTGGTGCTGCCGGCAGATTTTCTCCTCGTTGCAGCCGCCAACCCCTGCCGTTGTGGTGAATATTTTGAACCAGGGCAGCGCTGCCATTGCACGCCGGATGCGGTGGCGCGCCATCTGGGCAAAATCAGTGGCCCCCTGCTGGATCGCCTGGACCTCGCGATCGACATTCGCCGCCCGGCGCCAGATGACCTGATCAAGACGGTCCAGCCGCAATCGGCAGATCAGGCAACGATGTCTTCACCCCTGTTGCGGCAAAAAATTGCTGCAGCCTGGCAAATCCAGACGGATCGTTGCCGGGCCCTGGGCAAGGAGCCTGTGCTCAATGGCCGGTTTGAAGACCCTGATCTGGCTGGCGTTCTGGCCATTCCACCTGCCGTCCTGAGACTCGCTGGCCAGGCCGCTGAACGCTATCATCTGAGCGTGCGGTCCTACCAGAAACTGCTCCGGGTGACCCGGACCATCGCTGATCTCGATCTGTCCGGAACGGTCACACCAGGACACCTGGCCGAGGCACTTGGCTACCGGATCAACCTGTTTCCGGAGGGTGAATTGTAATGGACCAACCTTCTGACACCATGAACCTGGCCATGGCCATCCATCTGACCCAGTGCCAGCGCACCTTGAACCTGAAGCACGCCGAGCTGCGCAAGTTGACGGATCCATGTCCCGATCTGGCGCAGCTGATACAGCTGGACCTGGAGGGCCTCATTGGCTTGCTGACAGCAAAGGATGACAACCGGGAAGACACCTTGGCCAATGACCGTGGGCGCATCGAGTCCCAGGCGCTCACCCTCCATCAAGCCCTGCAGGACACAAGCAGCCAGCGGTCAGCCATCGCCCTGGCCCGGCAGTGTACCCATCTGGCGATCAAACCCGTTTTGAGCGGAGATCCACAGTATCCCAAGGCGTTGCATGACCTCAACACGTGTCCGGCCTTGATCTATGTCCGTGGCAACCTGCTGCCGGACATGCTTCGCTGTTTCCCCTGGGTCACGGTGATCGGGACCAGGCGACCGACCGTCTATGGCCAGAAAGTGACGCGCAAGATCACACGCGGTCTGTGCCAGGGTGGTGCCGTGATCGTCAGTGGCCTCGCCCGGGGGATCGACACGCTGGCGCACCAGACTGCATTGAAAAACCAGGGATTCACAATCGGAGTGATCGCCTCTGGCCATGACTACGACTATCCGCCGGAAAATGCCGGTTTGATTGCCGAGATGGCTGAAAGGGGGGTGATTCTATCCGAACATCCACCGGGTGTGCCGCCCGTGCGCCAGAATTTCCCGGCCCGGAACCGGCTCTTGAGCGGCTTGTCAAAGGCGGTGGCGGTCATGGAAGCTGCGCAGAAAAGCGGCACACTGATTACCACCACCTATGCTGCCGACCAGAACCGCGACGTATTTGCCGTGCCGGGTAGCATCCTCGACCAGGCCAGTGCAGGATGCCATCAGCTGATCCGGGATGGCGCGCATGTCCTGGAGTCTGCGGATGACATTTTCCAGATTTGCGGGCTGGAACGCCAGCTTTCCTGGCTTGATCCCTTGCAGCAGAGAGAAACGGGCGTCCAGGATGATGCTGTTTGCAGAATTCTGCAGACCTTGCGCATCCACAGCCTGACCATGGACGAGATCCTTTCAGAGATTCCAGATCTGGCACAGGAGACCATGGCCCGGGTTGCTTTGCTGGAGCTTCAGGGCTATCTGGTGCTCAATCGAGGCCGGTATGCTTTGACAGAGCTTGGAGATTCAAGTATATAATGGACGAATAGCGCTTGCATCCGGCCTGATTGGCTGTAAAAAAACAAGGATAGGACTTCATGGGAAAAAATTTAGTTATCGTAGAATCACCGGCCAAGGCGAAAACCATCGGCCGATATCTCGGCAAGAATTACCGGATCACCGCATCAGTCGGCCATATCCGCGACCTGCCAGCCTCCAAGCTGGGCGTTGATGTCGAACATGCCTACAAACCCCAGTACACAACCATGAAGGGCAAAGACAAGGTGATCACCGAACTGAAGGAAATGGCTGCCACGTCCGACCGGATCCTGATCGCAACCGACCCTGACCGTGAAGGAGAAGCCATTGCCTGGCACATCGCACAGGTTCTCAAGATTGACGAGACCAGTCCCTGCCGCATCACCTTCAATGAAATCACCGAGCCGGCTGTGGTCAAAGCAGTCGACCAGCCCCGGCCGATCGACATGAACCGGGTCAATTCCCAGCAAGCCCGGCGGGTTCTGGACCGGCTGGTTGGATATGAACTCAGCCCCCTGCTCTGGAAAAAAGTCCGCAAGGGCCTGTCTGCCGGTCGTGTCCAGTCTGTAGCCACCCGCCTGGTGGTCGACCGCGAGCGGGAAATTGTCCGGTTCAAGCCGGAGGAATACTGGCTGTTGACGGCGTTCTTGCATAAGACAGCCAAGGATCCCGTTTTCAAAGCCCGCTATCACGGTGAATGGGTCGAAGGCAAAGTCGAAAAAGTCAAACTGACGAACCAGATTGATACCGAAGCCATCCTGGCAGCCGTGCAAAACCAGCCCTTCACTGTGGTCAAGCTCAAGAAAGGCAGCAAGCAAAAGCAGCCGAATGCGCCGTTCACCACCAGTACCCTGCAGCAGGAAGCATCGCGCTACCTGGGCTACACCGCCAAGAAAACGATGAGTGTCGCCCAGCAGCTGTACGAAGGTGTGGAAATCGAAGGCCTCGGTGCAACGGCTCTGGTGACGTATATCCGTACTGACTCGGTCCGCATCTCGGAAGAAGCGGAACAGGAAGCTCGTACTTATATAAAGGACAAATTCGGTGCGGAATATCTGCCCAAGGCACCGCGCCAGTTCAAAAACCGCAACAAAGCCCAGGATGCCCACGAAGCGATCCGGCCAGCGCATTTTGATTTGCCACCGCAGCAGATCAAAGCCCAGATCTCCCATGACCAGTTCAGACTCTACCAGTTGATCTGGGACAAGTTCATGGCCTCCCAGATGGCTGCCGCCCAGATCGACACCGTTGTAGCCGACCTGGTCAGTGGGCAAACCCACCTGTTCCGGGTCAGTGGTGAAACCATCCGCTTCCCCGGCTACCTGGCCCAGTACGGCGTCGCCCTGGTCGACAGCGAACCGGAAAAGGAATCAGAAGAAGAGACTCGGGAGAAACTGCCCGAGTTGACAGAGGGTGAAACGCTGCTGCTCGACAAGATCACACCCGAGCAGAAATTCACCCAGCCACCGGCGCGCTACACGGAGGCCAGCCTGATCAAGGCGATGGAAGAGAAGGGGATCGGACGCCCATCCACCTATGCTCCCACGATCTCGACCATCCTCGACCGCAAATATGTCGAAAAAGACAAGAAATACCTCCTGCCGACAGAGCTGGGCAAGGCTGTGACGGAGCTGCTGGAGAAAAATTTCGAATCCATCGTCGATGTTGAATTCACCGCCGACATGGAAAAAGAGCTCGATACGGTGGAATCAGGCGAAAACAACTGGGTCGAAATCCTGGACCGTTTTTATCCGCCCTTCCATGACAAAATCGTCAAGGCCACGGATGGCATCGAGCGCGTCAAGATTGCCGATGTGCCGACCGGCGACAAATGTCCGGATTGCCAGGAAGGAGACCTGGTGATCAAGGAAGGCCGATACGGCAAGTTCATTGCCTGCTCCAATTATCCGACCTGCAAGTACACCAAGAACCTCGAGCAGGAAATCAAAGCCCATTGCCCCAAATGTGGCTCCGGCCTGGTCCAGCGCGTCTCCAAGAAATTCAAGGGCAGCCGTTTCTACACCTGTGACAAGAAGGGCAGCGACCCCAATTGTGATTTCATTTCCTGGGATCTGCCGATCGATGGCCGGACCTGTGAGGTCTGTGGTACCTATATGGTGCTCAAGCACTTCAAGGGCCGTTCGTACCCCAAATGCGGCAACCGGGAATGCCCGACTAACCAGAAAAAGGAAAAACCGGCTGCAACCGAGGACAAAACATCAGAGGACCAGGCGGCAGGGGAGAATCATGGCGCGTAAAGTCACCATTGTCGGTGCCGGTCTGGCAGGCTGTGAAGCAGCCTGGCAGGTCGCCAGCCGCGGCATCCCTGTGCGGCTGATCGACATGAAGCCACACCAGATGACCGAAGCCCACCACAGCAGCCAATTTGCGGAGCTGGTCTGCAGCAATTCCCTCCGGGCCAGCCGGCTGGAAAATGCGGTTGGCTTGCTCAAGGAAGAAATGCGCCGTCTCGGCTCCCTGATCCTTGCTGCGGCGGACCAGACCGCACTGCCGGCCGGAGGTGCCCTCGCGGTGGACCGGGATCTCTTCGCAGCGGCTGTAACCCGAGCGATCGAGCAGCACCCGATGATCGAAATTGCTTCGGAGCGGATCGATACCCTGCCGGACTCAGCGGATGGCCCTGTCATCATCGCGACCGGACCGCTGACCGAGGGTGGCTTGTTCGATGCCATCCGCGACCAGCTGGGATTGTCTACGCTGCATTTTTTTGATGCCGCCGCCCCGATCGTCACGTATGAATCGATCGATTTGTCGATCGCCTTCCGCCAGTCCCGCTATGGCCGTGGCGGTGATGACTACATCAACTGTCCCATGGACCGGGACACTTACGAAAATTTTTATCGCGAGCTCATCGCGGCCGAACTGGCCGAAGTCAAGGATTTTGACCGCGAAATTGTCTTCGAAGGCTGTATGCCGATCGAATCCATGGCCAAGCGTGGCCCGGACACGATCCGGTTCGGCCCGTTGAAACCGGTTGGCCTTGTCGACCCGCGCACCGGCAGGGAACCCTATGCCTGCGTCCAGCTGCGCCAGGACAACCAGGCCGCCAGCCTCTACAACCTGGTCGGCTTCCAGACTCGGCTCAGACAAAGGGAGCAGCAGCGCGTGTTTCGCCTGATTCCCGGACTCGGGCAGGCAGAATTTGTCCGTTACGGGGTGATGCATCGCAACACCTTTCTGCCATCGCCCGAAATCCTCAACCCCGACTACCGCTTCCGACGACCGCAACCACTCTATTTTGCCGGCCAGATGACCGGTGTCGAAGGCTATGTCGAATCCGCTTCGTCCGGATTAGTGGCTGGAATCCAGGCCGCGCTGGAGTTTTCCGGGATGGACGAGGGCGACCGCAAGTCCTATCTGCCCGGACCAGGAACGGTCATCGGCTCGCTGGCCCATTACATTGCCCAGGCCAATGCCAGGCATTTCCAGCCGATGAACGCCAATTTCGGCCTGATAGCCCCCCTGGAAGGGAAATTCAAAGGTAAACCAGCCCGCCAGCAAGCGCTGGTCAACCGGGCGCTCACCGAGATCGACCAGCTGGCTGAGCGTTTGAACCTTGCTCCGGCTACCCTGAAACGATAAGATTATTTTATTAGACTGATTTTCATTTTAGACAGGATGGTTGATGCCATGGCAGGATTTTTCGGTTTGTTTGATTTTACCAAGGAAGGGCCAGGCGTTCGCAAGGATGAACCGGACAAGGGCCCCGTGCTTGGCACGCTGGAGATTCTGACCCGGCGCTTCTGGGAACTGATCAAACTCAACTTCATGATGATCGTGTTCCATTTGCCAGCCCTGATTCTGGCCTTTTTCCTTTCGATCTACTTGCTGGCAGCCCTTTTCCCAGGACTGTCGGTCGCGACCCTGATCGAGTCGTTCCAGGCTCTCGGACTGGAGGGGACGGCCGACCAGTCGTTGGAAGCTGCAGCTGTATCGCAATTGACCTTGTTCTACCTGATCACCGCGCTGGCGCTGACGGGCCTGCAACTGGTGGTGGCAGGACCTTTCCAGGCTGGATTTTCATTTATCTTGCGCAATTACATCCGGGACGAGCATGTTTTCACCTGGTCTGACTTTTGGGAGCACACGAAGGACAACTGGCGACAGTCCTTGCTGGCGAGCCTGATCAGCGGAGCGGCATGGGTTGTCCTGGTCATCAACCTGACCTTTTACCGGACGGCCGATTTTTTGCCTGGTTCCGTCCGCCTGGCGATCCAGATTCTCTTGTCAGCGGCTGCACTGGTCTGGCTGATGATGCAAGCTTATGTCTATCCGATGATTGTGACCTTTAAACTGTCCCTGGGACAGATCTATCGCAACAGCCTGCTGTTTGTGATTCTGCGTCTGCCTTATAATCTGCTTTACCTGCTGATCTCGGCAGTCTTGCTGCTGGTTGTTCCTGGTGCCTTGCTGCTGAACGGCTCAGTCGCCACGGTTCTGATCGCAGCTGTCTGGTACCTGACCCTGGCCCTGGCCATGAGCCAGTTTTTTGCCATGGCCATCACCTGGCGCGGCATCCGCCGATTCATGATCAAGGATCATGACGAAAACCCAGCCTGAACTGAAAGCTGCGGCTGATGCCACCTTGGAGCGTGTGATTCTTTTTGAGAACACACGGCGACTTTCTATTGCCAGTCTCGCATTGATTGGTCTTGTCTTTCCGCTCTATTTTATCCAGCATCGCCTATTCAATACCGGACCGCTGATCCTGGCGTTTGTGGCGGTGAGCATCCTGTTGACGCCATTGATCTGGTTGATGCGAATCCAGTTTGAGCGTTGGCCCGTGTGGCGGATCAAGGCTGTCCAATACCTGTATAGTTGCGTCACCATCGCGTATGGTTGTAGCTTGTCGTTCTGGTCAGCGCGCCAGGCAGACATGACCCATATGTTTTTCATGGTGATTGCAGGACTTGTGGTTTTAATCGTCATGCATCCCAGGGAAAGTTTCATCATCCATGGTGTGTCGTTTGTCAGTTTCGTCCTGCCACTGCCAATCTTCATGTCAAATCCAGATGCAGTCCTGGCCACTCGAATCAACACAACTGTATTCATGATGATCATTCAATCCTTGTCAATCGAGTTGTACCAGATGAGAAAACGCAGCTATTTGGACCAACTCAATATTGAAAAGCAAAATACTCAGCTCAAGGAACTGGTTCGCCTTGATCCTATGACCCAATTACTCAATCACGAAGCTTCTTTTGCTGCTTTGACTGAAGAAATCAGGCGTTCCAGACGCATGAATATTCCTCTGAGCATCCTGATCATGGATCTTGATGATTTCAAGACCATCAATGACACGTATGGTCATCTGGTTGGGGATCATGTCATCCGGCAAACTGCGGACATCATCCGGCAGACGGTCCGCATCACGGATCAGGTCGGACGCTATGGTGGAGAAGAATTCATTGTCATCATGCCGGACACAGATCTGGCCGCTGCCTCGGTTGTGGCTGCACGCATCCGGCAAGCGCTTGAACGAGCCGATTTTGATCACTCGTTCAAGGTAACCATCAGCGGCGGTATCAGCCAGTTCCAATTGGAATCTATCGATGAATTGATTCGCCAGACCGATTCAAAATTGTATCAGGCCAAGAAAACCGGAAAGAACCGGATCATTGATTCACTCGCCGAAATTTGAATCAACTGGTTCCATCCGGGTACATCTTGTGAAAATAACGAGGGGCAGATTCTGTTAGAATCAGCCCCTCGGATGGTTTGATTGAACGATTGGAAATCTTAGCCGATCAGGTCTTTCATTTCGTACCGGCCAGCTGGTTTACCAGCCAAAAATCTGGCAGCAGCCAGGGCGCCACGGGCAAAGACATTGCGCGACTGGGCGCTGTGGTGGATGCTGATGGTTTCTTCGCCCCCGGCAAAAAGCACTGTGTGCTCGCCGACAATGGTGCCGCCGCGGATGGCATGCAGGCCCAGCTCCCGGTCACCGCGTTTCTGCCGGACTTGGGAGCGATCGTAGGTATATTCAAGCTGGTTGTCGAGTGTCTCGTTGATTGCGTCGGCAATCATCAGGGCAGTGCCTGAGGGTGCATCGACTTTCTGACGGTGATGAGCTTCGATGATTTCGATGTCGAAATCCGGGTAGAGGATGGCTGCTGCCTTCTGGGCCAGGCTGATCAGGATGTTGACACCCAGTGACATGTTGGCTGAGACAAAGATGGCACTTGCCTGGGCCAGTCCATCAAGCTCTTTTTTCTGGGATTCTTCCAGTCCGGTGGTGCAGATCACAGCCGGCTTTTGGGTGCGGCGGATCAGTTCAAACAGGTTCGGCAAGGCGGCTGGGTTGGAAAAATCGATGATGACATCGAAATCGACCGTGCAGTCCTGGGCTTGGGCAAAAACAGGGAAGGACTGGGTTACCGACTGGTTCAGATCACTGCCAGCGACGATCTCCAGGTCCTGGCTCTCTTTGGCCAGGCCGGAAATGACTTGCCCCATGCGGCCGTTGCAGCCGTTCAGAAAAACACGGATTGCCATGATAGACTCCTCAATTAGCAGGGTTTCGGTGAAGACACCAATGTTGCTGTGCCTGTTCAGATCAGCTGGTAGTCAGCCAGGGCCTGGCGAATGATGGCAGAAGCTGCCGGACTCGGTTCGCAGAGAGGCATGCGGCATTCACCCACAGCGTAGCCCATCAACGACAGGGCATGCTTGACCGGGATGGGATTGACATCACAGAACATGGCTTTGATCAGCGGGATCAGGTGAGTCTGGATCCGGGTTGCTTCCGGGGCATCACCGGACAGATAGGCTGCGACCATGTCATGGCACAGCTGGGGGACAATGTTGGCAACAACAGAGATAACGCCCTTGCCACCGTAGGACATCATCGGCAGGACGAATGCGTCCTCGCCGCTGTAAAGGTTGATCTTGTCACCACACAGGCTGGCAATCTCTGGAACTTGCTCCAGCTTGCATTCCTTAAGGCCGTTGACATTGGGCAACTCTGCCAGGCGGGCGACTGTTTCCGGGTTGATGTTCATACCGGTGCGACTGGGAACGTTATACAGGATGATCGGGCAGTCAACTGCCTCGGCCACGGCCTTGAAATGGCGATACAGGCCTTCCTGGGAAGCTTTGTTATAGTAGGGTGACACACACAGCAGGCCATCGACGCCCAGGGCAGCGGCCTTGCGGCTGAGTTCGACGGCATGATGGGTATCATTGCTGCCGGTGCCGGCGATGACCGGGACACGTCCGCGCACAGTCTGGACCACATGGGCGATGATCGCCAGATGTTCTTCGTCTGGCATGGTGGATGCTTCACCGGTGGTACCTGCGACGACGATGGCGTCGGTTCCATGCTGGATGTGGAATTCACACAGTTCAGACATGGCATCAAAATGGACACCCGATTCGGTAAACGGTGTGACAATGGCGACACCAGATCCTTGGAACAAGGGCTTTTTCATAAGGTGGTCCTCCAGGAAGGATTTATTTTGAAAGAAGCAGATGGTATTCTTGCAAAAATGCTGCGGCAAACAATGGGCCAAGGCTGGAAAGCCTTGTGTCATGATACCATCGGCTATACTTTACCGTCAATTCTCGCTATAATGCCAAGCTATGATCAAACGTTCTGATTTCAACTATATCCTACCCGAAGAATTGATCGCCCAGCACCCACTGGCCAGGCGGGACGAGTCGCGCCTTCTGGTTCTCGATGGCTGCACCGGTGCGATCCAGCACCAGGTTTTCTCGGATTTGCCTGACCTGCTGGCAGCCGGGGATTGCCTGGTGGTCAACAACACGCGCGTGATTCCGGCGCGGCTTCTGGGCCAGCGCAGTGACAGCGGCACACCGGTGGAATTCCTGCTGTTGAAACGGCTGTCGGATACCGACTGGGAAGTCATCGTCCGGCCTGGGCGCCGGGTCCGGCCCGGCCATCACATCACCTTCATCCCCGGGGTCCTTGCAGCAACCGTCCTCAAGGTTTGTGATGACGGCAACCGTGTCGTCCGTTTCGAATTTGACGGTGTTTTCGAAGCCGTTCTCGACCAGGCCGGCACCATGCCTTTGCCGCCCTATATCCGGGAACGGCTGGAAGACAAGGAGCGATACCAGACGGTCTACGCCAAGCTGGACGGCTCTGCAGCTGCCCCGACCGCTGGCTTGCATTTCACACCCGAATTACTGGATCGTTTGCGCGCACAGGGAATCAACATAGCCGAGGTTACGTTGCATGTCGGACTGGGCACCTTCCGCCCTGTCAAAGCGGACAACATCCAGGATCACCTGATGCATGCCGAGTATTACGACCTGCCCCAGGCCTCGGTTGATGCCATCCTGACAGCCAAAACCAGCGGCCATCGGGTGATTGCTGTAGGCACCACCAGCAACCGTGTCCTGGAAGCTGTCGCCAGTGCGCATCACGGCCACCTGGTTGCCGGATCTGGCTGGACAGATATCTTCATCTACCCCGGATATGACTTCAAGATCGTGGATGCCCTGATCACCAATTTTCATTTGCCGGAATCCACCCTGCTGATGCTGGTCTCAGCCATGGCAGGCCGGGAGAACATTCTCAGGGCGTATCAGGAAGCCATCGATGAACGCTACCGCTTCTTCAGTTTCGGGGATGCGATGTTCATCACCAGAAGAAAGGACACCTGTCATTCCCATGAATCCTGAGACAAGCACTCTGGAAAAATCCGCTCCGGCGATCAAACCACCCCACCTGGGCCACCATGCAGTCTGGTATGAGCACAAGCACACCTGCCGCCAGTCCGGCGCCCGGCTGGGTGTTGTCCACACGCCGCACGGTTCATTTGAAACGCCCGCCTTCATGCCGGTTGGCACCCAGGCCACTGTCAAAGGCATGGCACCGGAAGAGCTCAAGGCCATGGACGCCGGTATCATCCTGTCCAATACCTATCATCTCTGGATGCGCCCGGGCAGCGACATTGTCCGTGAGGCCGGTGGCCTGCACCGGTTTATGAACTGGGACCGCCCGATTCTGACCGACAGTGGTGGTTTCCAGGTTTTTTCCCTGTCTGACCGGCGCCACATCACGGAAGAAGGTGTCCGGTTCAAGTCGCACATCGATGGTTCGCGCCACATCCTGACTCCGGAAAAATCGATCGAAGTCCAGAATGACCTCGGTTCAGACATCATCATGGCCTTTGACGAATGCACGCCCTGGCCCGCGGATGAGGCTTATGTCAAACAATCGCTTGAACGGACCACGCGCTGGCTGGACCGCTGCACCAAGGCTCACAGGCATCCGGACCGCCAGGCCCTGTTTGGCATCATCCAGGGTGGAACCTATGCCCAGTATCGGCAGCAAAGCGCACGAGAGATCACGTCTTTTGACTTGCCTGGCTATGCCCTGGGCGGACTTTCAGTCGGAGAACCGGCCCATCTGCTTTACGAGATGCTCGAGGAAACGGTTCCTCTGATGCCAACGGACAAGCCGCGCTACCTGATGGGCGTCGGTACCCCTGACTATCTGATCGAGGGGGCCATCCGTGGCATCGACATGTTCGACTGTGTCTTGCCGACCCGGATCGGCCGCAACGGCACGGTCCTGACCCGCAAAGGTCGCCTGATTGTGCGCGACGCCAAATATGCCCGCGATTTTGCGCCGATCGAGTCCGACTGCACCTGCTATGTCTGCCAGAATTATTCCCGCGCCTACATCCGCCATCTCCTCAAGGCCAATGAGATGTTCGGCTTGCGCCTGGCATCCTGGCACAACCTCCATTTCCTGCTCCAGCTGATGGCCGATGTCAGACGGGCCATCGCCGGAGACCGCCTGCTCGATTTCCGGGACGAATTCTTTGAAAGCTACGGCTATAAAAAGGGATGATCCTTGCGCAGCAGCGAACGCTCGTGCTAAACTGTTTTAGCTCATCAGGAATCCGGCCATTTGGCTGGACCTTGACAGATTTTGGAGGAGATAACCATGAATTTAGTGAAATTCGCGATGACCGATGCGGCCGCCGGCAGCTGGACAGGCATGCTGGGCACCTTGCTGCCACTGGTTTTGATGTTTGGCCTGATGTACCTGCTTTTGATCCGTCCCCAGCGGACCAAGGAGAAGAAACTGCGTGAGCAGATCAATGCCATGGCCGTCGGTGACAAAGTGGTCACTGCTGGTGGTATTGTCGGCAAGGTCGTCAACCTCAAGGATGATGAAGTCACCATCTCGACCAGCATTGCCAATACACTGATCACGTTCAAGAAAGCTTCCGTCAGCACGGTCATCAAGCCAGTCAGTGAATAATCATTTGATCGCAACATCCGATATCGTTTGATCATATAGGAAGGGGAAATCAACGTATGAAACACATCCAGACCATCAGTGAAGCTTGTATCCATGTCTCTGCTGGCCAGAGTGCCTGCGGTGAATGCCAGACATCTTGCCAGTCCGCCTGCAAGACGAGCTGCACCGTTGCCAACCAGGCTTGCGAATCCTTCGAGCGCTGAGCAAAGCTACCCTGGCCAGCTGTCAGGATATCTGCCCGGCTCCCGAGTTCCTATTGCCTGCCGTCTGATTTGAATCAGCGAGATAGTGGATAGCCGCTGGCTTTCCACTATCTTTTTCATTGTACAAAGGAGATCCTCTTGGTCCATCTTTTCAAATTCCAGAATGACACCCTCGCCTTCGATTCGGAAAGCGGCGCCCTGCACAAGCTGGATGCCCTTTCCGCTGCTGTCATCGAGTCCTACATCGAGCATGAGGGACAGCACCCCGGAGAGACCGAGATCCAACAGCTCGAGGCCAGTCTGGGCCCGGATGTCCGGGAATGCTGCAACGACATCGACGAACTGATCGCCCGGGGTGATTTGTTTGCTGCAGCCAAATCCATCACCCCGGACCAGCTGTATCCCGATCAGCCCCGCATCAAATCCATGTGTCTGCATATTTGCCACGACTGCAATCTGCGCTGTGAGTATTGTTTTGCCAGTACCGGAGATTTCGGTACCGGCCACCGTACCATGCTGGATGCAGAAACCGGCCACAAAGCGATCGATTTTCTGATCGAGGCATCCGGCCCGCGCAGAAACCTCGACATCGATTTTTTTGGCGGTGAACCGCTCCTGAACTGGCCTGTCGTAGTCGATCTGGTCGACTATTGCGAGAAAAGGGGGGCAGAAACCGGCAAGATCCTGCGTCTGACCATGACCACGAACGGTGTCCTGCTCGATGAGGAAAAATCCCAGTTCATCAACCAGCATTTCAAAAATGTTGTCCTCAGCCTGGATGGCCGCCCCGATGTCCATGACCGGATGAGGCCGGATGCGGGTGGCAAAGGCTCCTATCAGCGCATCGCCCCACATTTCAAGGATTTCATCGCAATGCGCGGCGACAGGGACTATTATCTGCGTGGCACATTTACCCGCCACAACCTCGATTTCACCGGGGACGTCCTGCATCTGGCGTCCTTGGGCAAGCAGCTGTCGATGGAACCTGTTGTGGCCCCGGCAGGGGTGGGTTACGAAATCCGGCCGGAAGACCTGCCGGCCATCGAAGCCGAATACGAGAAGCTGGCGATGGAGATCCGCCAGGCCAAAGCCAAAGGCGAGCCGTTCAATTTTTTCCATTTCATGCTCGACCTGTCCCATGGCCCGTGTGCCTTCAAGCGGATCAAGGGCTGCGGTGTCGGGATTGAATACATCGCCGTGACTCCGGAAGGTGACATCTATCCCTGCCATCAGTTTGTCGGCGAACCTGAATACCGCATGGGCAATGTTCACGATCAACCAGTCCAGATCGATCCTGCAGTCCAGCAACCATTTTACTCGCTGCTGGTTCCGGACAAAGCCGAATGCAGCCAGTGCTGGGCCAAGTACTTCTGCAGCGGCGGTTGTGCAGCCAACAGCCTGCATGTCAATGGCCATGTCAACGGGGTAGATCCGATCAGCTGCCAGCTGCAGAAAAAGCGTCTCGAATGCGCCCTCTGGCTCAAGACCTGAACAGTTCAACCGTTCATCGATTCCTTAAAGGAGAGCTGCCATGCATAAGCCTTTGATTCGTGCCTACCAGGGCAAGAAACCGCTGGTGGATCCATCTGCTTTCATTGCGGAAACAGCCACCCTGATCGGCGATGTGACCATCGGTCCACAGAGTTCGATCTGGTATGGCGCCATCTTGCGTGGCGATGTCCAGCCAATCGTGATCGGAGCCCAGAGCAATATCCAGGACCAGACAGTCGTCCATGACAAAGTGCTGATCGGCGACCGGGTGAGCATCGGCCACGGGGTGATCCTGCACGGCTGCACCATTGAAGACGACGCCCTGGTCGGCATGGGTGCTGTCGTCCTGGATGGTGCTGTCATCCAGCGCGGAGCCATGGTCGCTGCCGGTGCCCTGGTAGCCGGGGGTACCATCGTCGAAGCGGGGACTCTGTACGCCGGCATTCCGGCAACCTTCTGGAAAAGGCTCGATCCCGGCCGGATCGAGCAAAACCGCCAGACGGTTCATCACCACTTGCAACATCTGGCGCACTACCAGTCCAGTGAACAAAAAAACGAAGAGTCCGGGCAGGAAAACGAACCAGACGTGTCGAATAATAGACTGTGAGCAATTCTGGTATAAACCGCACCATTCCAGATGAACTGGTTGAAGAAGTCAAGTCCAGAAACGATATTGTCTCGGTCGTCGGGCAGTACGTCCGTCTTGACAAGCGCAGCAGTGCCAATCTGTTCGGGCTGTGTCCCTTTCACAATGAGGACACACCTTCTTTCAGTGTATCGCCCAGCAAGCAGATTTTTTACTGCTTTGGCTGCCACAAGGGCGGCAATGTCATCACATTCATCCGCGAGATTGAAAAATGCACCTGGCCCCAGGCCTTGAAAATCCTGGCCGACCGTGTAGGGATTCAGCTGCCGGAACCCGATGACGCAGCCTATCGCGAACGCCTCGAACGTAACGCCACCCTGCAGAAAATCTACCTGGAGGCAGCCCGCTATTATTATCACAGTCTGCAAAGTCCTGCCGGCGCTGTCGCTCGCCGCTACCTGAAGGACCGCGCCATCGCTGACAGCACCGCCCGGAAATTCGGCCTTGGTTTTGCACCCGACGAATGGGACGGCCTGCTGATGCATCTGCGCCGGCAGGGCCTCGATGATCCCCAGTTGATCAGCCAGTCCGGCCTGTTCAAGCGTGGCAAGTCGGATGGCTACTATGACTTGTTCCGTAACCGCCTGATGTTCCCGATCTTTGACGCCATGGGCAAGATCATCGCTTTTGGCGGGCGCGTCCTTGACGATTCGCAGCCCAAATACCTGAACTCGCCCGAGACGCCGCTCTATACCAAAGGCCGCCACCTCTATGGCCTGAACCTGGCCAAGTCCAGCAGCGACAAGCGCCTGGTCCTGGTCGAAGGCTACATGGATGCCCTGGCTATGCACCAGGCTGGAATCGACAATGCCGTGGCTGCCCTCGGCACAGCGATGACCGAAGCCCAGGCCAACCTGATCCGCAAGTATACCGACCAGGTGATTGTCGGTTTTGATGCCGACGCAGCGGGCCAGAACGCCGCTTTGCGCAGCCTGGACATCCTGACATCACGTGGGCTTAAAGTTACAGTTCTGCGGGTGCCAGACGGCAAAGATCCGGATGAATTCATCCGCAAACACGGTCCGGAACGTTTCAAGGTCCTGGTCGACCAGGCATTGCCGCTTCTGGATTTCAAGCTCGATGTGGCCCGCCGTTCCTGCGCAGTGCATGGCGAGCTCGATGTCCTTGCATTCCAGGACCAGGCATGCTCGATCCTGGCCAGGGAAGACAATGCCATTGTGCGGGAATTGTACGCTGGCAAGGTCGGTGAATGGCTCCATGCTTCGGCCGACAGTGTCGTACGCGAGATTGAACGGCGCCGCGAAGGTAGCGAAGCCAGTCTGGCCGGAGATTTGTTGCACCAGCAGCTGGCAGCCCGCAAAAAGCCAGACGCTGCACCGGTTGCTGATCTGGCCCAGCCCTCTGGCCAGCAAGCCACCCGCGAGGAGATCTACTTGCTGTGCTTTCTGGCCGAGCATCCCACGCTCTGGACACGTCTGGAGCCTAAGCCTGTCGCGGCAGATTTCTCAGCCGGGGTGATGCAGGCAGTAGCCAGCCGGCTGCTTGAGTACCTGGACTCCGGAAAGCCTGTGGACAGTGGTGGCCTGATGCTCTGGTCGGAGGCCCTCGTCGTGCACGGCCGGCTGTTGACCGATCTGCTGGCCAAAGCCAGCATGAAGCTGGATGAGACCTTTGCTGGCCAGGACCCCCTGAAGACCATCCATGAACTGGTACGCACGATTCGTCTGGAAAACTTGCGCCGCCAGCTCAGGGAAACGGCTGCCCTGGCCCAGGATCCAGATCAGCCGGCGGAAGCAGCCGAAGCCAGGAAAAAGCTTCTTGACATCAACCAGCAGATCCAGAAACTGCGCACACGCTGAAACCACCGGATTTTCCAGTCCAGACAGACCTAAACCCATCATTCACTAGCAGATCAATTTATTTAGAATTATTGGAGGACTCACACAACCATGGCAGAGAAAAAGCAAGGATTGCTCACAGAGCTACTCAACAAAGCCCACGCCTCGAACAACCAGATTTCCTACAAGGATGTCATGAGCGCGATCGAATCATCAGACATTGATCTGGACCAGGCCGAGAAGGTCCTCGACCGTCTCGAAGCCATGGGTGTCGAAGTCGTTGCCGACACCGTCGTCGAAGATGACACCGCGTCGGACAATGACCTAGATATCAGCACGATCGAGGGTGTTGGGGTTGATGATCCAGTCCGCATGTACCTCAAGGAAATCGGCAAGGTGCCCCTGCTGACGGCCGATGAAGAAAAAGAACTGGCCCAGGCCATGCTGGAAGGTGACATGGATGCCAAGGAACGCCTGTGCAACGCCAACTTGCGCCTCGTTGTCAGCATTGCCAAGCGTTACGTCGGCCGCGGCATGCAGTTTCTCGATCTGATCCAGGAAGGTAACCTGGGCCTGATCAAGGCAGTCGATAAGTTCGATTATGAAAAAGGCTTCAAGTTCAGCACTTATGCCACCTGGTGGATCCGCCAGGCCATCACCCGTGCCATCGCCGACCAGGCCCGCACGATCCGCATTCCGGTGCATATGGTGGAGACGATCAACAAGCTGATCCGTATCCAGCGCCAGCTGATCCAGGAGCTCGGCCGTGAGCCCGAGGCTGAGGAACTGGCCCAGGAAATGGGCATGACGGTGGAGAAAGTGCGTGAGATCATGAAGATTTCCCAGGAACCGGTATCCCTGGAAAAACCGATCGGCGAAGAAGAGGACAGCCATCTGGGTGATTTCATCCCCGACGACGATGCGCCATCACCAGCCGACCAGGCGGCTTTCACCCTGCTCAAAGAACAGCTGCTCGAAGTCTTGAAGGGCCTGACGCCGAGGGAAGAAAAGGTCCTGCGCCTGCGTTTCGGTCTCGATGATGGCCGGACCCGGACTCTGGAAGAGGTTGGCAAGGAATTCAACGTCACGCGCGAACGCATCCGCCAGATTGAGGCCAAAGCCTTGCGTAAAATGCGCCACCCCAGCCGGAGCAAAAAGCTCAAGGACTATCTGGACTGATCCAGTCCATTACGGTACGGTATGCACAAACAGCCGCGACTCCCTGTCCTGTCTGCCCGTCTCGAGGCGGTCGCCAGTCTTGTTGCGCCGTGTGCGAGGGTGTTTGATATTGGCACGGACCATGCCTTTCTGCCGATTGAGCTGGTCCGGCGTGGCATCTGCCAGTCGGCAGTGGCTTCGGACATCCGACCAGGCCCGATCGCCGTGGCCCGGCGCAACATCCTCCGGGCCGGCCTGTCTGACCGGATCGAAACGGCCGTGACTTCTGGCCTGCAAGGTCATGAGATCGGTCCGGACGATGCCGTGGCCCTGTCTGGCCTCGGTGGACTGGAAATGATCGATATCCTGGCTGTATTGCCTGAGCCCTGCAGCCAGGTCATCCTGCAACCCCAAAAATCTGCCATGGAGCTGAGGCTGTGGCTGGTGGCCAATCAATACCGGATCGACTGGGAGGATCTGGTCCAGGACCGGGAACGGATCTATGTCATCATCCGGGCGGTACCAGGAAAGGCAGATCCATCCAATACGATTGATCGCCCAGATATGAGTCTGGCCGAGGCAGTCCTGGGTCCTGTCCTGCTCCGGGAGAAACCACCCTTGTTCGGTCCCTATCTGAAGCAAGTTGCCCGCCATGTCCAGTCAGCCAGCCGCAGGATGCCGGAACTAACTGACGTGATGGCTGTAATTCATGAATGGCTCGATCGAACCCCTGAAACAGAGTGAAAAGAGGGAGGCAAACCATGAATCCAGATTACGGCACAGAACACGCACACTCCAGCCAACGCCCTGACATCCGCCTCGGTGACCTGGTGGAACAGATCGACCAGGCGATCCCTTTTGCCCTGGCTGAATCCTGGGACAAAGTGGGTCTTTTGCTCGGCGATCCGGATGCTCTGGTCACCGGGGTCGTCGTGACCCTTGATATCACGGACCGGACGATCGAGCTGTGTGAAATGAACGAGGCCAATCTGATCATCGCCCATCACCCGCTGATTTTTTCTCCTTTGTCGACGCTGCGCGAAGACATTGCAGAACAGTCCCTGATCCGGACCTTGATCCAGAAAGACATCGCCGTGCTGGCATTGCATACCAATCTCGACGCTGCAGCGGGTGGAACAGCGGATTGCCTGGCCGATGCGCTCGACCTGCCCGAACAAAACCGCGTGGTCTTTTTCCCGGTCATGGTGGAGAATACCCTGGTGGCACAGCCGCTGAGCTCAGACCAGACCGAGACAGGGCACGGCCGCGTACTGGACCTTCTTGAGCCACTGGACAGCCGTGAACTCAAAGACCGTGTCCGGACCAGTCTGGAAAGCAGTGGTGTCCGCCAGAACTCGGATGCGATTGCCCTGGTGCACCGCCTGGCGGTGTTCCCAGGATCCTTTGATGAAAGCTGGGTGGAGCGACTTCTGGACCTGGAAGTGGATGCCATTGTCACCGGCGAGCTCAAACACCATGTCGGCCTGAAACTGGCGCTGCGCGGAATCGTCGCCCTGGATGCCGGCCATGATGTGACCGAACGGGTCGTCCTGCCCAATCTGGCGCATCGCCTCTCCCAGCTGGCGCCAGAATTGACCTTTGCCGTCGACTACGGCTTCGATTATAATAAGGTGACTTTCTGAGCAAGCTGGACAACCGCGGGCGCAGTGCCGAAAGGCCGCGCGTGAGGAAAGTCCGGGCTCCACAGGGCAAGGGTGCCGGGTAATTCCCGGTGAAGGCGACTTCAAGGACAGTGCAACAGAAATAGACCGCCGGCCCTGGCCGGCAAGGATGGAAAGGTGAGGTAAGAGCTCACCAGCAGCCTGGCGACAGGCTGGCTCTGTAAACCCCACCTGGAGCAACACCGTGGAGGGACATTGTGTGGCCCGCACGTCCCGGGGAGGTGGCTGGAGCCGTTCAGAAATGATCGGCCTGGATAGATGGTTGTCCACGACAGAACCCGGCTTACAGGCTTGCTCAGGAAGTCACCTGATTATCTGAAATGGCGCCCCGGCGCGGAGGAACACATGAAAGCTGAAAGCTATCTTTCACGCGGCGTCTCGCCGACCAAAGACGATGTCAAAAAGGCCGTAGCCCGTCAGTCCAAAGGCCTTTTCCCAGGATCCTTCTGCAAGATCATTCCCGACCTGGCCGGTGATCCGGAGTACTGCTGTGCCGTCCATGCCGATGGAGCCGGGACGAAATCGTCCGTGGCCTACCTGATGGCACAGGAGACCAAAGATCCTGCCTGGTACCGCGGCATCGCCCAGGATTCCCTGGTCATGAATACCGATGACCTGCTCTGCATCGGGGCAATCAACGATTTCAAAGTCTCCAATACGATTGGCCGCAACGCCCACCGGGTTGATGCAGCGGCCCTGGCGGCGATCATCACGGGCTACGATGAAGTCATCGATGCCCTGGCAGCACAAGGTGTGACAGTTGAGATGACCGGCGGCGAAACCGCCGATGTCGGAGACCTGGTCCGGACCGTGATCTGCGATTCAACCGTTGTTGTCCGTCTGAAAAGGGAAGAGGTCATCCATGCGGCCAACATCCGGCCTGGTCTTGTCATTGTCGGCCTGGCCTCGTTTGGCCAGACCACCTATGAGACCAGGGAAAACAGTGGTATCGGCTCCAATGGCCTGACCGGGGCCCGCCACCTGCTCCTGCACAAGGACTACCTGGCCAAGTATCCGGAATCGTGCTCGGATACCCTGCCTGCAGACAAGGCCTATTGTGGCCGTTATCACTTGTCAGACCCACTCCCGGATTCAACCCTGACGGCAGGGGAGGCCATCCTGTCACCGACCCGGACCTACCTGCCAGTCATGAAAGAGGTCTTTGCCCAGTACAGAGATTCGATCGCCGGGATCATCCACTGCACCGGGGGTGGCCAGGTCAAGTGCAAGGACTTTGGCAGCGGCGTGCGCTATGTCAAGGACAACCTGTTCCCGACCCCGCCGATTTTTGCAGCCATTCTTGAGTCTGGTGAGGTCGGTGCGGCCGAGATGTACCAGATTTTCAACATGGGCCACCGTCTGGAGATCTACTGCGATGAAACGACCGCTGCAGGTATTCTGGAGATCTGCGCCCGCTACGAATTACCGGCCCGGATTGTCGGCCGGACAGAAGCCAGCACTTCAGCGGGAGAGAACGAGGTCGTCATCCAGGACCGCGGCCAGACCTTTACCTGGTAATTTTGACAAATCCATAGCCTGGTGCTAAACTATCACGGAATATGCCATGGCAAGGTTCGTGGAACGTCCGACCCCAACGTTGCCAGAGGCGAATTTTAAGGAGAAAAAACATGGACAAGACCCGCAAAGCAGAAATCATCAAAGAGTACGGTCTCAAGGAAGGCGACACCGGTTCACCGGAAGTCCAGATTGCCCTTTTGACCGAACGCATCAACCACCTGACTGAACATCTCAAGACCCACAAGGGTGATCATCACTCCCGTCGTGGCCTGCTGATGATGGTTGGTCGCCGCCGTGGCCTTCTCGACTATCTGACCAGCATCGATATCGAACGTTACCGTACGATCATCGCCAAGCTGAACATCAGAAAGTAAGGCTCGATCAGACAAATGAATGTTGGCGGACGGGTCGACCGTTCGCCAATTTTTCATTCATCCACCGTTTCATCCCATTTTAACCGGACGATTTGAGCCTGTGCGCCGCTGTAGAGGGTAGATTGCACCTCTGGATGCCCCAGATGGAGGGTTTCAGAAGCGGAATCTACAAACTACCGCCGTGCACGGGTCAAAGGTCCAATCATTGGAGGTATCCACATGAGTGCACGTACATTCGAAACCGTCCTCGCTGGCCGTCAACTGGTCATCGAAACCGGCCATCTGGCCCAGTTTGCCAATGGCTCCTGCCTGGTCCGCTACGGTGACACGGTCATCATGTCCAGCGTGACCGCATCCGCCACACCCCGCCCCGGCATCGACTTTTTCCCGCTCAGCGTTGATTACGAAGAAAAAATGTACAGCGTTGGCAAATTCCCCGGCGGCTTCATCAAGCGCGAAGGCCGACCGACCGAGAAGGCCATCCTGACATCCCGCGTCATCGACCGCCCGATCCGCCCGCTGTTCCCGAAAGACCTGAGAAATGACTGCGCCGTCAGCAACATGGTCATGTCGGTCGACCAGGACAATGCACCGGAAGTAGCCGCCATGCTCGGCACGTCCATCGCCATTTCGATCTCCGACATCCCGTGGAACGGCCCGATCGCCGGCGTCCATGTTGGCCTGATCGATGGCCAGGTGATCATCAACCCCACTGAAAAGCAACGCGCCGAGAGCCAGATGCACGTCACCCTCGCCGGTACGGAAGACAAGATCTGCATGATCGAAGCCGGTGCCAACGAAGTGCCGGATGATGTCATGCTCAATGCGATCATCGAAGGCCACAAGGTCATCCAGGAACTCTGCCGCTTCATCAAGGGTATTGTCGCCGAGATCGGCAAACCCAAGTTCAGCTATGTCTCTTCCGACCTGCCGGAAGAAGTTTTCGCTGCGGTCAAGGAATTCGCCTACAGTGGCATGCGCATGGCTGTCTTGTCTGATGATAAGTCCGTCCGCGACGGTAAAGTCAGCCAGCTCAAGGCTCAGACCACTGAGCATATCACAGCTCTCAACCCTGACTGGGTTGTCTATGTTGGCGATGCCATGTACAAGCTGGAAAAGAAAGTCGTCCGCGAATACCTGTTCAAGGAACACATCCGGGTCGATGGTCGTGGCCTTGACCAGATCCGTGCTCTGTCGGCCGATGTCGGCATTCTGCCGCGCGTCCATGGCACCGGGCTGTTCCAGCGTGGCCAGACCCAGGTCCTGACCGCCTGTACCCTGGCCCCTCTGTCCAAAGTCCAGATGCTGGATGGCCTCGACAATGAGGAAACCAAGCGCTACATCCACCACTACAATTTCCCGCCGTACAGCGTCGGTGAAGCCAAGGCCAACCGTTCCCCCGGCCGCCGCGAAATCGGCCATGGTGCCCTGGCTGAGCGTTCCCTGATCCCGGTCCTGCCCAGCGAAACCGAGTTCCCCTATGCCATCCGCTGCGTCTCGGAAATCCTGATGTCCAACGGCTCGACCTCCCAGGGTTCCGTCTGCGCCAGCACCCTGGCCCTGATGGACGCTGGCGTCCCGATCAAAAAGCCCGTCGCCGGCATTTCCTCCGGCCTGATCGTCAATGAAGAGAACGAAAAGGACTATCTCGTCTTCATGGACATCCAGGGCATCGAAGACTTCTTTGGCGACATGGACTTCAAGGTCGCCGGCACCGTCGATGGCATCACCTCGATCCAGGTCGACATCAAAGTCGACGGCCTGTCCTATGACATCATCCGTGACGCCTTCGCGATGACCCAGAAGGGTCGCCTGCAGATCATCAATGAGGTCATGATGCCGGTCATCAGCGCCCCGCGCAGCGAGCTGTCCAAGTACGCACCCAAGATCGTCCAGATCATCATCCCGGTCGACAAGATCCGTGAAGTCATCGGTTCCGGCGGCAAGGTCATCAACCGCATCATCGAAGAAACCGGCGTCGAAATCGACATCGAGGATGATGGCCGCGTCTTTGTCTCCTCACCTAATAGCGAAGCTGCCGACAAGGCGATTGCCATCATCCAGGGCATTGCCAACGATCCCGAGCCGGGCCAGGTCTTTGAAGGCCGTGTCACTCGCCTGATGAACTTCGGTGCCTTCGTCGAATTCCTGCCGGGCAAGGAAGGCCTCGTCCATATCAGCAAACTTGCCTGGAAACGCGTCGAGAAAGTCGAAGACGTGGTCAGTGAAGGTGACCTGGTCAAAGTCAAGGTCATGGAGATCGACGGCCAGGGCCGCATCAACCTTTCCATGCGCGATTGCATGGAAAAGCCGGCTGATTTTGTCGAGTCCGACAGCGGCGAACGTCGCGGCCCGATGCGTGACCGGGGTGACCACCGCGGCCCGCGTGATTCCGGCGACCGCGGCCCCCGTGGCGGTGACAGAGGCGACCGCGGTGACCGGGGCGACCGTCGTCCTCGTCCCCAGGGCCCCAGCCAGGGCCATTCCGAGCGCCCGCAGCGCTTCCAGGAACGTCAGGACAATACCGGCAAACCAGAGAAACGCCGCGAAATCGAATTCTAAAAAACGTCCTGAAAATCTAGGGCAAAGACCTCTTCCGGTGACTTGACACCAGCTGGGAATACCAGTAAAATCAACAAGTCGCCGGGGTGTAGCTCAGTTTGGCTAGAGTGCTTGCTTGGGGTGCAAGAGGTCGCCTGTTCGAGTCAGGTCACTCCGACCACAGATAGAAGACCGCTGAAACGTACGTTTCAGCGGTCTTTTTGTACACCACGCATGGCGCTTTGCCAGCCCGGGGCATTTTGGTTACAATTAGGATTGACCATTTTGACAATTAAAAGGGAGCAAGCTACATGCCATCGCGGATTTTCCCCGGACGTCCAGAAAAGCCGGATTGGAACAGAATCGAATGCCTGGAACGGAACCGTTATCCGGGGCATTCCTATCTGGTCCAGTTTCCGGACCAGGAGACCTGTGAACAGGCGCTGGAGGATAACCGGCGATATTTGTCACCTTATGTCCAGATGCTGACTGGTCCCTGGGACTACAAATGGTTTGGTTCCATCCTGCAACTACCTGAGAATATTTTCTCTTATCGCAGCGGCTTTGACCGGATGACGGTGCCAGGTTCCCGGCCCGCACTGGCTCAGGCACAGGACAGGATTCAAGCGTGGCCCTTTGTCCTGGACCCACCCCATGTGCCGCAGACCCTGCCGGTCGCGGTCTACCATCGCAACCTGGAACTGCCGAAAAACTGGAGCGCCTTGCGTAAAAAACTGGTGCTCCTGGAGGTCCTGGAGGCCTGTCATGTCGTTCTGAACGGTAAACTCGTCGGCTATGTCCAGAATGGTCGTCAGTTGAATGAATTCGATGTGACTTCTCGTCTCCATGACGGTAGCAATGAGCTGTTTATCCTGGTCTATCCCTATCATGCAGCCAGTTACCTCGACGGCCACTCCCTCACCGGCCAGACCGGACTGGCCGGTGACATCTATCTGGAAGCAACCCCTGCGTTATCGGTTTTTGATTTATCCGTGCATACCCGCCAGGATCCTCATGCGGATCTGTGGGAATTGGCCGCTCAGGCGACGGCCCTGTCTTTTAAAGTGACCCAGGATCTGCCGCAGGTCCGTTTCACTTTGCAAAAAGAAGGTCAGGTCATTTTACAACAGGTGGTCAAACCGGAAAAAATCCAGCTGGATCCAGCTGGATTTGATACGAAAGTCCAGCAGGCTGGCCTGGCCAGACTGCATGTGGCTTGCCCGGATATCCAACCCTGGTCAGATGAACAACCCGAATTGTATGACCTGTTTGTCACCTGCCTCGATGCCAGTGGCAGGGAATCCAGTACTGTCCACCAGTGGGTCGGCTTTTGTGAGCGGTCGGTACGCGATGGTCTGCTCTATCTCAATCAACAACCTCTGCAGCTCCACTTGGCTGATTACGATCCAGTGGATCGCCAGACCAGTCTTCTCAAACCGCTGGCTCGTGTGGCTCGCGACTTGCGCCTCATCCGTCAGCATGTCAATGCGATCCGGCTGCTCGGAGGTCCTGTGGATCCCATTTTCTATGAACTGTGCAACCACCTGGGACTGCTTGTCCTGGTCGGTCCAGCTGCTGAGCCGGTTCTGGAATGGCAAACGTCTGAAGAAAAGCGGGGAGAGAAGCCCTGGCAAAGTGAACCCTGGCTGACTGTTCAAGAAGATCGTTTGCACAGTCAGGTAAACTTGCTTAGGAATCAGCCCTGTATCCTGGCCTGGTTAACATCCAGCCAACTATTTGCAGAGGATCCTCGGCAGTCTATGCTGGTCAGAGAGCTGGATCCATCCCGCCCTCTGGTCCAATTCACCAGGTTCGGCGGAAAAAATTACAAGAGTCCCGTTGTCGACCCCAGCCCAGGCCCCGTCATCCAGATTCTAGCTCCAGGCTTCAGCCTTCAGGGGGGTGGAACCCATCCCTTCCTGCATTTTTTGACGGATGAGGCAGTCCGTTCTCATTTTTCAGGCGTGCTTCTTGGCACCTGGCAGGAGGTCCACGACCAGATCCAGAGCCCTCAGGGACGCTCCCAGTCCGTTGCCCTGGCTGCGATCCGCCAAGCCAGGCGCCCTGCTGACATCAGGCCGATTGATCTTCAAACCGGCCATTTCAGAGTGACCAACCGGACGCGGATCCAGAGCCTGGATCTGTACCGCCTGCATTGGCAAATCGTGGCCAGTGGCCGTCTGGTCCTGGCAGGCGAAATCGATTTGCCGCCCGTTCTGCCTGGCCAGTCCATTGATTTGTCCATCCCGTATCATGAGGTCGAGCGCCCCCATGACCTTCCTTGCCTGTTGCACCTCACCGTTCACCAGATCGAAGCCACTCTGTGGAGTCCGGCTGACTGGATTGTGTCCACTGAGAGCTTTGAATTGGATCTTCTGGCAGATGCCCGGGACCCTTTCCTCAAGCAGCTGGTTCCCGTCATCGTTTCAGGCAGGAATCGACTTCGCCTGGAACAAGACCGCCATTTGCTGGTTGTTTCTGGCCACCGGTTCTGGCTCGTGTTCAACCGGATTACCGCCCAGATCGAAAGCTGGCGCTGCAAGGATCATGAGTACCTGGCCTTTGTCCAGATGAACGGTCTGCTGGCAACATCAGCGCTTGTCTTCTGGCGGCCATTGCTGAGCCAGGACGAGGCATGGGCTCATGATTGGGACCAGCTTGGCCTTTCTGGGCTGGAGCAAGTGGTTGACCGGATTGAATCGGACTGTGATGGGGCGACAGCCTCCATCGTAGCGCACTGCCGTTTTGGGTCAGCCGGTGCCAAAACCTGGCTGGCGGCCCGTCTGTTGTACACGATTCACGAGAGTGGCAAGATTGAGGTCCAGGTCAGCCTGCCCTGTAAAAACCAGGATTTGCTGGCGGAATTACCCCGGGTTGGCCTGCGCTTCTTGCTACGCCGCCAGTATGAACGGATCATCTGGTCAGGCCAGGGTCCGGGACCATCCTGGCCTGGACTGCGCGGGATGGCTTTTGACGGACAATTCGAGCAACCTCTGACCCACATCATGCCGGATGCTCGCGAATCCTTCCAGCAGGAATTGCCACATGCCCAGACACGATGGGTGGCTGTGGCGGATGCCAGCGGCAGCGGCTTGCTGTTTGAAAGCAACCAGCCCTTCAGCTTTTGCGCCAGTGACCGTCTGTCCGATTGTGGATTGCAGCAAAGCCATGAATCGCGAGTGGCCTGCCAGAACTTGATCGACTGGAAAATCGACTGGCATTACAAGCCATCCGGTGGCCAGCCTGGCCAGAAGATCACTCGCGAAGATTTTGCTGGAACACAGAACACAGCTGAGTTTATCGTTGCGCTGACGCCGGTGACGGGACTCTAACAGACAGGAAATAGATCATTACATCATCAGGAGGATGGAATATGTCAAACAGAATCGAAACCCAGTGTCTCCATGCGGGTTATCAGCCGGCCAAAGGCGAACCCAGGCAGCTGCCCATCTATCAAAGCACCACGTTCAAATACGATACCAGTGACGAGATGGGCCGGTTGTTCGATCTCGAGGAAGCGGGCTATTTTTACACCCGCCTGCAAAACCCAACCAATGATGCTGTTGCTGACAAGATCCGGGCCCTCGAGGGTGGTGCGGCCGCCATGTTGACCGCATCTGGCCAGGCCGCCAATTTCTATGCCATTTTCAACATTTGTGAAGCTGGTGACCATTTTATCGCCACTTCTTCGATCTATGGCGGGACGTACAACCTGTTTGGTGTCACGCTGAAAAAAATGGGCATTGATTGCACCTTTGTCAATCAGGATTTGCCAGAAAGTGAGCTGGACCAGTATTTCCAGACGAACACCAAGGCCGTCTTCGGCGAGACCATCACCAACCCGACCGTCGCCGTGTTTGACATCGAAAAATTCGCCCGCCTGGCCCATCGCCATGGGGTGCCGCTGATCGTCGACAATACCTTCGCGACACCGATCAACTGCCGCCCCTTTGAATGGGGCGCCGACATCGTCACCCATTCGACGACCAAGTACATGGACGGGCATGCGGCTGGAGTGGGTGGATGCATCGTCGATAGCGGCAAGTTCGACTGGCTGGCCCAGGCCGAAAAATTCCCCGGTCTGACCACGCCGGATGACTCCTATCATGGTATTGTCTACGCCGAACGATTTGGTCCGGGCGCCTACATCACCAAAGCCACTGCCCAGCTGATGCGCGACATCGGGGCCATCCAGTCGCCGCAAAATGCCTTCTACCTGAATTTTGGCCTGGAAACCCTGCATCTGCGCATGAAACAGCACTGTGCCAACGCCCTGGCCGTCGCCCAATACCTGACCAGCCATGATAAAATCGCCTGGGTCAATTATCCGGATCTGTCGACCAGCCCATCCTATGCCTTGGCACAAAAATACCTGCCCAATGGCTCTTGCGGCGTCCTGGCATTTGGGATCAAGGGTAGCCGCGATCAAGCCAATCGGTTTATGGACAGTTTGCAGCTGGCATCGATTGTCACCCATGTCGCCGACAGCAAGACTTGTCTGCTCCATCCCGCCAGCCACACACACCGCCAGTTGTCCGACGAGCAATTGCAGGCGGCTGGTATCGCGCCTGACCTGATCCGCCTGTCAGTCGGTATCGAAAACGTGGCAGATATCATCGAGGACTTGGAGCAGGCCCTTAAAAAGATCTGAGCGACCTCACAACGAGACGTCCGGCTTGTTTGTCCGAGCCTTGTCCCTTTTCCGCAAAGCCAGGGCAAGGACCAGGATTGGAATCAGGACAACCAGTCCCAGAAAGGCAAAAAATCCCCATAGACCTCTGGATATTGCTTCAGATGAATTACTGGTCAGCCAGGAAATTAAAACAAAAACAATCAAGATATCCAGGACAAAAAACTTGATTGATCGTTTGAAAAGCCTGCTTGTTTGCCAGGATTGCGTATAGCCACATTTTGAACAGGGATGGAATTTTATCCAGGAGTAGTCCCCTTGGCCAAGTGCGAACTTGGCCTTTTGGATTTGCCGATTCAAATTCTGTTCAGCCTTGGGTCCGACAGAATTATATTTGTTCTGCCTGTTTCGATTACTGCTCAGATTCGATACCTCGGCACTGCCACTCCCTTTGATTTCTTGTGAAAAAGAATTCATCTGGCTGCAATGCTCGCATTCATAGGAAATGAAAACAGGGTGTTTGAGCGTTTGCGAATAAATCGTCGATCCCATACCACTCACCTCTTGACTCAAAATGATCATTCAGTTCAATCGTTTGATGTCAGTCTGGCTTCCTACTCTCATCATACGCCCGGACCAGCACAAGATAAAGCGATCCTGTCAGGACTCTTATGCCAGGATAGTCAATTGGCAAATGATTGCTTTATAAGTGGCTCGCTGGACGTGATAAAATGAAGTTAGGAGTGTTCTTGCTGGCGTGACACCGTCGTCAGCATGACCATCCAACAGAAAGGCAGGTGTTTTTTGTGAGAAAACAATTCACCCTGTTCTTTGTGATGCTGCTGCTGATTGCTTCAATTACATCAGCATGTGGTGGCTCAAAGCCAGTCACGTCTGAGTCTCCAGAATCATCGGAAAGGTCTAACCAAACCCAGGCAGAAACCTTGGCAACATCATCCCCAGCGACCAATCCGTCCGAAAATTCCAGCACAGAGCCAAACAATCGCCCGACCGAAGCCAGCGAGGGATTTACCTTTGAGAAACACGACGTCTTGTCCAGCTACACGATTGTTTTGACTGCCGAAGCCCTCGGTGGACCGGCGAAAGGAAATATCGAGCGGTTCGAATCAGAACAAGTCCCTCCGGAAAAGGCACATCATGCCACCGTAGCCTCATCGCAAAATGATTATGTCATTTCTGAAGAAAGCATCGTCATCCAAGCCGATAAATGGGTCAAACCCTATGGCAAAGAGTGGCAAAGCGGCAGCAGCCTGGCCGATCGTTACATCCTGATGCTCAACGCCCATTATTTAGCACTCAGCAATGGTTCGGTTGAAAAGTTGGACGAAACAACAGTCGATGGCATTCCTGCCATACACTATCGTTTCAATTTCGAAACCAAATCGAGTCGAATGACTGGTGAGGTCTGGATTGCAAACCAAAGCGGACAAGATCCAGTCCCACTCAAGGCATTCCAGGAACAAATGGCCCTCGATGACCAGGGCACTGTCATCGACGACTATCGGCATGTCAGGATTGAATATGTGGTCTCGGCAATCAATACCCCCATTACGATTTCACCACCAGCTTAACCACAGAGATGTTCTAGATATTTGACCCAATAATGGACATACATTGGCAAGATAAGCGCCTTGCGAGGCGAACTCAAGCGAACCCCCTGAGGCCTTGATGCAGCCTCAGGGGGTTCGTTTGCTTCAAATCAGTTATAGTGATATCATATGCGATATCATGTATTTATTTCATTTAATTTCATCTAACAATAACTGTTGGAGGGGGTCATTGAGATTAGTACATATGAAAAGCTTGATGCCAGGGTTCGAAGTTTACCAAGTGATTTAACCATGAGTGAAGCGGACCGATTTTTAAGACATAACGGATTTGTTAAAGTCCGGCAAAGAGGATCTCATTGTGTATACAAAAGAGATGCAGCTCCAATCATTAACATCCAAGGTTCAATCATTCCTGCCTGAATATCAAGTTGCCCAGATGATCATTGCTGTTGATCGTATTCAGAAAGAGGTTTGATTTGATGTATCCAGAATACAAGAAAATCATTTTTCCGTATTCCAATCGGGATGGATCCGTCTCATGGGTCGTTGAGTATCCTGACTTGCCGGGCTGTTCTGCGGTAGGAAAAACCCAGGAAGAGGCCTTGGTTGAGTCTAAAACAGCGAGTGAATTGTGGCTGGATGCTTATTATGATGACCATCATTGCTATCCTGATGCAAAGCCAATGAGCCAAACTTTCAGCGGTAGAATCGCTTTGAGAATACCCAAAACATTACACAAAGAACTCAGCGAACAAGCGCAACTCGAAGGAGTCAGCCTGAATTCACTCATTATCACGCTGTTGGCACAAAATTTCGGCAAGCGTCTCAGTCGGCCTACCATCAATATCAAGGAAAAGAGATATCGGGCGAGCGTTTGAAAATCAAATAAAAATCCTGGGGCATCTAAGATGCCCCAGGATTTTACACTTGGCAGGGGAGACGCGATTCGAACACGCAACCCGCGGTTTTGGAGACCGCTGCTCTACCGTTGAGCCACTCCCCTAAGCGCGAAGTCAATCATAGCATTGCCGCCGGATGCTGTCAATCTGGAAAAATCAGGAGTTCTTTGCTTATTACCGTGAAATGTTTATTAAAAAACAAGTGGGTCGCGCGAAGGGTGGTCACATACCATATTTCTGCACCACTTTTCACGGAATTAGATCAAGAGCCAATTCAGGGACTCCGAGATGCACAATTTTGCGGGTCGCTGCCCGTTCGATGGCATAGGGTCTTTATTGCCACTCCATGTGGATGAATGGTATCATTTGGCTGTTACCGCTCACAAAAGCGGGTCTTGATGTGATGTCAAAAAACAGGAGGATCTCCTATGAAATTAGCAGTCATCGGTACCGGACAGATGGGCCAGGCCTTGGTCCATGCCATGATCAGCCAGGCGGCCATTCCTGCCGATTCGGTTGTTTTGTATGATGCCCAGGCCGAAAAGGCCCAGGCATTGGCTGAGACATTTGGCTGTGAGGTGGCTCTTTCCGGCCGGGAAGCCGTAAACGCCGCAGATGCGGTGCTTCTGGCTGTCAAACCACAAGTCATGAAAATCGTTCTGGAGGATCTGGCTGGGGACTTGAGGGCAGACGCACTCCTCATATCGATCGCTGCCGGCGTCACACTGACTCAGCTGCGCAGCTGGGCTGGCCCATCCGTCGCCCTGGCCAGGGTTATGCCGAATACGCCGGCCATGGTCCACAGCGGCGTCAGCGCAGCCTGTTTCGACCAGGCCAGTGAAGAACTGCAAGCCTGGACCATGAATCTTTTAGAATCCAGTGGTCTCGTCTTCAAAGTGCCGGAAACAGCGATGGACGCGGTGACAGGCCTGTCTGGCAGCGGACCCGCCTACGTCATGCTGATGATCGAAGCGCTGGCCGATGGTGGTGTGCGCATGGGTTTGCCGCGCGACATGGCCCTGCAAATGGCTGCCCAGACGGTCTATGGCTCAGCCAAGCTGGTGCTGGCTACGGGCAAGCATCCAGGGGTGCTCAAGGACCAGGTCTGTTCTCCGGGTGGTACCACGATCGAAGCGGTTGCGACCCTGGAGAAAAACGGCCTGCGTTCGAGTCTGATCGAGGCGGTCACCGCCGCGACCGAGCGTTCACGTGAACTGGGCCGGGGACCGAAAGCTTGAGCATGCCGCAGGTTGAGATCTACACCGATGGTGCCTGCTCCGGCAATCCTGGACCCGGCGGCTGGGCAGCGATCCTGATCGCCGGGGGAGTCGAAAAGGAAATATCCGGGGGGGAAGCGGCCACCACCAATAACCGGATGGAACTGACAGCAGCCATCGAGGCTTTGAAAAAACTGAACAAGCCTTGCCAAGTCAGACTGTACAGCGACAGTGCCTATCTGGTCTCTGCCTTCAACCAGGGCTGGATCAGGAACTGGCAAAGAAATGGCTGGCGCAATGCGGCCAATGATCCAGTCAGCAACCCGGATCTCTGGCGGGCCCTGCTCGATGCAGCCCAACCGCACACGGTTGAATGGATCAAGGTCAAGGGCCATTCGGACAATGTCTACAACAATCGCTGCGATAAACTGGCCGTTGCTGAGATTAAAAACAGAGGAACCAACAATGCCTGATTTCGAACAAAATTTCCACGAAGAGACAACAGGTATGGACCAGAAATTCACCGGCCGGGTTTTCCAGGTCGAGGTTCATGAGGTCCGCCTGCCCGATGGCCGCCTGGCTAAACGAGAAATCGTGCGCCATTCCGGTGGAGCCTGTGTGGTCGCCATCGACGACCAGGAGCATGTCTATCTGGTCCGTCAATTTCGCAAACCGTATGACATGGAACTGCTGGAATTGCCGGCGGGAAAACTGGAACCAGGAGAAGATCCCCTGGCCTGCGCCACACGAGAGCTGACAGAGGAAACCGGCATGACTGCCCAGTCCATCGAGTGGCTGGCTACCGTCTACCCCTCGCCAGGCTATTGCAGTGAAACCCTTTCCATTTATTTGGCGACTGGACTGGCCTACGGTCAGAGCAATCTCGATGACGGGGAATTCCTGAGTGTCCATCCTTACCCTCTCGCCGAAGCCCTGGACATGGTGGACCGGGGCGAGATCCGTGATGCCAAGACAGTCGTAGGCCTTTTAAGGGCCCAGCGTGTCCTTATGCAACGGAAGGAGACCTGATCCTTGGCCAACCGGAAACCGGTCAATCATCACAAGGAAGTCACAGCGGTTGTACTTCTGGCAGTAGCGGTCCTATTTGGAGCTGCCTATTACTGGCCTGCTGCCAAGACTGGCTGGCTGGGTCATTTGCTGTATGATCTGGGCCACGGTTTATTTGGTGTAGCAGCGTATTTGCTGCCGCCGCTGTTGTTGTTTTTTGCAATCGAATTCCTGCTGGGCAAAAACCAGCGCAAGGCTAATTACCGGATGACCTTTGTGGTTGGTTTGGTCCTGGCAGTGACAGCCGTCCTGCATCTGGTGACGGTTGACCAGCTGGTGCTGCAAGGTCGTTTTGCCACGGGTGAAGGCGAGACCAGCGCATTAAAAGCGTTGGCTGAATTGTGGCACTCCGGGATCGATGCTTCACTGGCTGGTGAAGGTCTGGTCCTGACCGGCGGACTTGCCAGCGGCATCCTGGCCCAGTCCATGCTCGCAATTGCCGGTCCTGTCGGTGCCCTGATTCTGACCATAGCCTTGGTCATGGCCTTCGTGGTCCTGATCTTCAATGTGTCCTACACCCAGACAGCCCAGTCAACGGCAGATGTGATCAAACGGACTGGCACCAAAATGGACCAGGCGATCCGCCAGGGACTTGACCAGGCCCGGGTGCGTGAGGATCTGGACCAGATCCACCCTGTGCGCGCAAAAGATTCATACAACATCGAACTTTCGCCCCGGACATCTGAAGAAACACGACGTTCACTGCTGCAGGGCTGGCAGGATTTCTGGCAACGGCGCACCGCTGCCAGATCCGCTGAGGAAAGCCACCTGGAAAATCCAGCTGCGGGAGGTTTTACCAATACAGTCGGTTCTGCAGCTGCTGCTTTCGCTGGTTTTTCGGAAGATGAAGCCAAAGTCGCCCAGTTTGTGACGGAAGCCAAATTGCCCTTCACGATCCAAAAGGATAAAAATGGCTTCCTGACGATTTCGCCAGCCGAAAACGACCCTGCTGCGAAAGCGATCCAGCCAGAGCAGCCTCAATCTGTACAGCCTGCACCACTGGCGCCTCTGCCGACACCAGCGAACACTGAAACGGTACAAGTAACGCCTGGATTCAAAATACCAGAAGCACCCAAGCAAGTTGAACCAGCACTGGACCGGTCTCACTGGACGGATCGGACAAACCCGGAAGCACCGGTGATTCCCCAAGTCCATGCCCCGGTCAAACGCCAGGCTGCTGTCGGACCGGATGGCCAGCTGCGTCTGGTCGTGCCCTATGAACCGCCGCCGCTTACGTTGTTGCGCGAAGATCATTTGAAGCAGGCTATTAACAACACGCAACACTCGATTCAGGCTTTGGGTCACAAGCTGGAAAAAACGCTGGAGAGCTTTGGAGTCACAGCCAAAGTCATCAACTTCACGACCGGACCGACGATCACCCGGTTCGAATTGTCACCTGGTCCCGGCGTCAAGGTCAGCAAGATTGTCAATCTGGCGGATGACATCGCTCTTAACCTGGCGGCCATGGGTGTGCGCATTGAAGCTCCAATCCCGGGCAAAGCTGCGATCGGCATCGAAATCCCCAACAAGGAAACCATGCCGGTGCTCCTCCGCAGCTTGATCGATTCGCGTGAGTTCCATGAGGCCAAATCGCCGCTGACGGCAGCGATCGGCCGCGATATCCAGGGTAATCCGTTGCTGTGCGACTTGACGCGCATGCCGCACATGCTGATCGCTGGTGCCACAGGATCCGGTAAATCGGTCTGCATCAATTCGATCCTGATGAGCATTCTGTTCAAAGCGTCGCCGGATGAAGTCAAAATGCTGATGATCGACCCCAAGGTCGTCGAACTGAACATATACAACGGTATCCCGCATCTGATCCATCCGGTCGTGACCGATCCGAAAAAGGCCGCTGGCACCCTGCAATGGGCGGTTAATGAAATGGTCCGCCGCTACAGCTTGTTTGCCGAAAAATCGGTGCGTGACATCAGCTCTTATAATGCTTCGGTTGGATTTGGCCTGGAAGGTGACGAGGAGGAAGAGGAGAAGTTGCCCCTGATCCTCCTGGTCATCGATGAATTGTCCGACCTGATGGCGACAACTCCGACCGAGGTCGAAGACGCTATCGCCCGCCTGACGGCCATGGCCCGGGCGGCTGGCATCCACCTGATCATCGCCACCCAGCGGCCTTCGGTCGATGTCATCACCGGCGTCATCAAGGCCAACATTCCGTCGCGCATCGCTTTTGCGGTCGCGTCGCAAGTCGACTCCCGGACGATTCTGGACATGGCCGGGGCGGAAAAGCTCCTGGGCAAGGGTGACATGCTCTATTATCCGCAAAGTGCAGCCAAACCGATCCGCGGCCAGGGTGCCTTCATCACCGATGCAGAAGTCGAACGGATCATTGGCCACATCAAGAGCCTGCACCAGTCGAGTTATGACCAGAAAGTTGCCGACGCCATCTCGACAGCCGCTGTCTCGAACGGACGCAAAGATAAAGACAAAGACAAGGACGAAGGGGACAGCGACGAGCTCCTGCCCCAAGCCCTGCAGATCTGCGTCGAAACTGGATACGCCTCCGTTTCCCTGTTGCAACGCCGGATGACCGTCGGCTACCCCCGTGCCGCCCGGCTGATCGACCGCATGCACGAACTCGGCTATATTGGCGGTTTTGAAGGCAGCAAGCCAAGAAAAGTCTTGATCACCCTGAACCAGCTGATGGAAATGCAAATGAAAGCTCAGACCGTTGCGTCTGACGAGGACTTGATATGACCCCCCTGATCCCTTTGACCCGGCCAGACATGCTCGAGCGTGGCTGGGATGAAATCGATTTTCTGTTTATCACTGGCGATGCCTATGTAGACCATCCCAGCTTTGGTGCTGCGCTGATCGCCCGCCTGCTCGAGCAGGAGGGCTTCCGGATCGGCATCATTGCCCAGCCTGTGCTCGGCGATCCCCAGGCTCTGCTGACTTTTGGCAAGCCCCGCCTGGCCACCCTGGTTTCCTCTGGTGTCGTTGACTCGATGGTCAACAATTACACAGCGGCCAGGAAACCGCGCTCGGATGATCGGTATGCTCCCGGCGGCCAGGGGGGCTTAAGGCCTGACCGGGCCCTGATCCGCTACTGCAACCTGGTGCGTGACCAGCTTGGGGATATCCCGCTGATCATCGGCGGTGTCGAAGCCAGCCTGAGACGGTTTGCCCATTACGATTACTGGGACCATACCGTTCGCCGCACCATCCTGCAGGATACCCAGGCAGATCTTCTGGTTTACGGCATGGGTGAACGCGCCATTCTCCAGATCGCCCGATTATTGGAAAAAGGCGTGCCGATTCACAAGATCAATAAAATCGCCGGCACCTGTGTGCTGGCCCGGCCCGATCGCCTGCCGTCCGATTTGAGGGATTTTATCGAAGCCGGATCCGGATTTTCGTTTGCCGGCCTGGGCCAGAACCGGAAAGTATTGCTGCAGCGTCCTTTTCCGGAAAATGCGGCCTACATCCTGCTGCCAGGCTTCAACGAAGTCAGCCAGGACAAATGGCTCTATGCCGCAGCTTTCCGGTTGCAATACCACGAACAGGCTCCGGTCGATGGCAAAACCCTGGTCCAGCGCCACAGTGACCGCTACCTGGTCCAGAATCCACCCCAGCCCCCTCTGTCGACCCCGGAGCTGGACCAGGTGTTCGCCTTGCCATTTACCCGCAAGATCCACCCCTCGTATGTGGCCAAGGGCGGCGTACCGGCGATCGAAGAAGTGCGCTTTTCGATCAACAGCCATCGCGGTTGCTACGGTGGTTGCCATTTCTGCGCCATCACCTTCCATCATGGACGGATCGTCACCCGGCGCAGCGAAACGTCTATTTTGAACGAAGCCCAGACCTTGATCGCGGACCCTGATTTCAAAGGATATATCCATGACCTCGGTGGACCAACAGCAAATTTCTTTGAACCGGGCTGTGCCAAACAGGAGAAGGGGAGGGTCTGCAAAGACCGCCAGTGCATCACGCCGGAGCCATGCCCGGCTTTGCGCACTGACCACCGCTCGTATCTGGGTATCCTGAAAAAAGTCCGAGCGCTTGACGGTGTGAAAAAAGTCTTCATCCGTTCCGGGATCCGGTTTGACACCGTCCTGATGGATGAGCAATCCGGTTTCCTGGAAGAGGTCTGCCGCCATCACGTCAGTGGGCAGTTGAAAGTGGCCCCGGAGCACATCAGTGAAGCCACCCTCCGCGCGATGGGCAAGCCTGGTCCAGCTGTTTACCAGCGATTCAAGAAGCGGTATGAGCAAATCAATACCCAGCTGGGCAAAAAACAGTTCCTGGTCCCCTATCTGATTTCCGGACATCCGGGCACGACCCTGGAGGACGCGATCGAGCTGGCCTTATACATCAAAGCCAATCGCGTGGTTCCGGAGCAGGTCCAGGATTTCTACCCCACACCCGGAACCGTATCCACGACCATGTATTACACCGGTCTCGATCCGGAAACACTCGAGCCGATCCATGTCCCGGATCTGGCAGAGAAACGCCTGCAGCGGGCCTTGCTCCAGTATGCCAAACCCAAGTACCACCCCCTGGCTTTGCAGGCCCTGCAGAAAGCCGGCCGGACCGATCTGATCGGCTACGGACCAGACTGCCTGGTCCCGCCCAAACCTTATCAAGGCAAGAACACGGAACATCAAACCCAAGCAAAGAGGGAGGCAAACAGCCATGACCACCATGATTCGCGGCAAGGAACTCGCCGCACAGCTGCGCAGCCAGCTGGCCGAAAAAGTCCGGGAAACTTACGGCAAGACGGGCAAAAGGCCCGGACTGGCCGTCGTCCAGGTCGGTGAAGACCCTGCTTCATCGATTTATGTCAACAACAAGAAAAAAGCCTGTGAAGAAGCGGGCCTGATGTCCTATGGCTATCGTTTGCCGGCGGACATAGAAGAACATGAGCTGCTGGAGCTGATCGACCAGCTCAACCAGGACCCTTCCGTGCATGGGATTTTATGCCAGCTGCCCTTGCCGGACCAGATCAGCGAATTCAAAGTGATCAATGCGATCGACCCGAAAAAAGATGTCGATGGGTTCCACCCGGTCAATGTCGGGCTGCTTTCCCTGGGCAAAGATGGCCTGGTCTCCTGCACGCCTGCCGGTGTTCTCGAAATGCTCAAAGCTTACAACATCCCACTGGTTGGTGCCAATTGTGTCATTGTTGGCCGCAGCAACATTGTCGGTAAACCGGTCGCTCAGCTGATGCTCAAGGAACATTGCACCGTCACCATCACTCATTCGCGCACACGCGACTTGGCTGCTGTCTGTCGCCAGGCGGATATCCTGATTGCTGCCATCGGCAGACCAGAAATGATCACAGCCGAATATGTCAAGCCGGGCGCGGTGGTCATCGATGTTGGGATCAATCGCAACGCGGCTGGTAAAGTGGTCGGCGATGTCGATTTTGCCAGTGTTGAACCGGTTGCTTCAGCGATTTCTCCCGTTCCCGGCGGGGTAGGCCCGATGACCATTGCCATGCTGCTGGAAAACACCTGGCAAACGTTCCTGCGCCAGGAAGGGATCCAGGCATGAACGGATCGACCGTTCATGTTGCGGACAAGGCCGAACAGAGTCCGTTCAATTCGATCCGCATTGGCGAAATTCTCTGTGTTGGCACTGAGCTCCTGCTGGGACAGATCATCAACACCAACGCGGCCTGGCTGGCCCGCCAGCTGACGCTCCTCGGAATATCCTCCTATTACCAGACTGTCGTCGGTGATAATCCGGACCGTGTCCGTCTGGCCATGGAAACAGCGGCCAGTCGCTCAGACTTGATTGTGGTCACCGGCGGCCTGGGCCCGACAGCGGATGACCTGACCATGGCCATTGCCGCCCAAGTGGCGGGGCAAAAGCTGGTCGAGCATCCGGAGAGCCGCGCGGCGATCGCTGACTTCTTTCATCGCCTGGGTCGCCTGAACATCACAGATAACAACTGGAAACAGGCACAAATGCCGGAAAAAGCCCGGGTGATGCCCAACCACAATGGCACAGCCCCTGGAGCGATCCTGGAATTTAACTATCAAGGCCAGCCCAAGGTTATGATACTTCTGCCAGGACCACCATCAGAGATGACCCTGATGTTCCAGGAGTCTGCTGCACCGTATCTGGAAATGCGCACGGCAACCCGCTTCCGCCATCATTTCGTCCGTCTGATCGGCATCGGTGAATCAGCAGCAGAGACTTTGCTCAAAGATTTGATCGACGGCCAGCACAATCCGACTCTGGCACCTTATGCCTCCGAGGGCGAGGTCATGTTCCGGGTGACCCAGCTGGTCCATGACGAACGTGAACCTGATAATACGGCGGGTTTGCTGGCTGAAATCCAGAGCCGGGTCGGTGAATACATTTATGAAATCGGTCCCAGGACGATGCCCGCAGTGGTCAAGGACCTGCTTTCTGGGCAGCATAAAACCATCAGCTTTGCCGAATCCTGCACCGCTGGCCTGATTGCAGCCACGTTTGGCGAACTGTCTGGCGTCTCAGCGGTTTTCAAAGGCAGCATCGTGGCCTACGCCAACGATGTCAAGATTCAACAACTCCATGTCCCTGCTGACGTGATTGCCCAATTCGGTGCCGTCAGCGAGGAAACAGCAATTGCCATGGCCAAAGGATGTCGTGATGTCATGAATACGGACCTGGCTGTGGCGGTCACTGGCATTGCTGGTCCAGACGGTGGGACCGATGAAAAACCGGTGGGGCTGGTTTATCTGGCTGTAGCCAGTGAGCGAGGTGTTGAAGTCCGCCGGATGCAGATCCCGGGCAATCGTGCCCGGGTCCGCAAAGTATCAGCTTTGAATGCGTTTGACCTGGCCCGGCGGGACTTGCTGCGATGAGCCAAGTCAAAGCCCATAACCTGCGCCTGGCCACGCTGATCATGATGGCTGGTCTTTTGCTATCCAAGCTCAGTGGCCATCTGCGCGAGATCCTGATCGTGCCCATGCTCGGCTATGGTGTGGTTTCTGATGCCTTCATCATCGGTTTCCAGATCCCGGACCTGTTTTACCAGCTCCTGGTTGGCGGTGCGATTGGCGCTGCGGTTACACCCAGCCTCTCGCATGCTCTGGAAAAAGGAGAAGAGAACACAGGTTGGCGCAGCCTTTCAATCCTGATCAACTATGCAGCCCTGGCCATGCTGGCTGCTGTGCTGCTGGGCGAATTGCTGTCTCCCCAGCTTCTGGCCCTGTATAACAGCAGCAAAGATCCGGCTATTGCGGCGCTGGCAGTCCGAGTCTCCCGGGCCTTGTTCCCCCAGGTATTCTTCATGATGCTGGCGGCCCTGTGCATCGGCATCCTGAATGCGTATCGCCAGTTTGGCCGGACCTCTTTTGGGCCCTCCATCTACAACATCGTTGTGGTTCTGGCCATGGTCCTTCTGGGTGAACGCAGTGAAATTGGTGCAGTGCGTGTCGCCGCGGGCGTAATGGGGGCTGCTGCTGTCTATTTCATTTTCCAGGCAGTGATGGCAGCGCCACTCTTAAAAAACTACACCTGGTCGCTGGATCACCAGGACCCTGGATTCCGCCAGATGGTTCGCCTGGCTGTGCCAACCTTGATTTCGGGTTCGATCGTCCAGGTCAACACCATCATCCTGACAGGATTTGCCGACCAGTTTCCTGGTGCAGCCACATCGTTGCGCAATGCAGCCACAACGTGGCAACTGCCATATGGGATTTTCGTGGTAGCTATTGGCAATGTCATGTTACCGTCCCTGGCCCGCCACCATGCCGCCCGGGATGAATCCGGCAGCGGCCAGTTGTTTGGCCAAAGCTTGCGCCAGGCCCTGTTCTTGATGATTCCTTCAGCAGCTCTGCTCTTGGCGTTGCAAGAGGATGTCATCCAGGCCATTTTCCAGTGGAGCAGCAGTTATACGGCTGAGCAAGTCACCACTGCTGCGAGTGTCCTGCGCTGGTATACGCTGGCCATGATTGCCCAGACGTTTGTTTTCCTGACCAACCAGGCTTTCTATGCCCGCAAAATGACCCGGGTAGCCTTGGTCAATGGCCTTCTGACTTTGGTCCTCAATCCTTTGCTCTGCCTGGTCCTGTTGCATGGTTTCCGGATGGACATCAGTGGCTTGTCCCTGGCGTACACCCTGACCAGCATCGTCAGTGCCTTTTTCCTCTTCAGGACCTATGCCTATGTAGCCCCGCAGGCAACCCCGCGCCACCTCAGTGGCTACCTGCTGCGCCTGATGGCAGCAGCCAGTGCCATGATGGTATTGCTTTTGTTCCTGAACCGGGTCGGCTATGTCCCGCAGGGCAAGGTCAACGAACTCGTCTGGCTGTTTATCCGCAGCGCACTGGCCCTGCTGGTATTCCTTGGTGTCGCAGTTTTGCTCCATGTCAAAGAGGCTTCAAACCTGCTCGACACCGTCCATTCGAGATTTTTGGCTCGGATAGGCTTGTCGAAAAAGCGCGATTAATGTCGAACGAAAGTTTGGGAAACTGGCAAAGATGCGTTGACGGTGTCTGAAGCGAACTCTATAATGAAATGAATACAAGAACGAATGTTCTTTTTGGAGGTAACCATGGCCAGGACAGATAAAGGTGCCGGTAAATCGACCCAGGAGATCAGCCAGAAGCAGGCATCAGACCGCAACCGTGCGCTGGATGCCGCGCTCGGCCAGATCGAGAAGCAGTTTGGCAAGGGCGCTGTCATGAAACTAGGCGAAAGGACAGCCATGCAAGTCGAGTCCATCTCGACCGGTGCCTTGTCCCTGGACTTGGCCCTGGGGATCGGTGGTGTGCCGCGTGGTCGTGTCGTCGAGATCTATGGACCGGAATCATCTGGTAAGACTACCGTTGCTTTGCACATCATTGCGGAGGCCCAGCGTGCGGGCGGCACGGCGGCATTTATCGATGCCGAGCATGCCCTCGACCCGAATTATGCGGCCAAGCTGGGGGTCGACATCGACAACCTGATCGTATCCCAGCCGGACACAGGTGAACAGGCCCTGGAAATCACCGAGGCCCTCGTCCGCAGCGGCGCCATCGATGTCATCGTCGTCGACTCCGTGGCAGCCCTCGTACCCAAGGCAGAAATTGACGGCGAGATGGGTGACTCCCATGTTGGGCTGCAGGCCCGCCTGATGTCTCAGGCCCTGCGCAAACTGGCCGGTGTCATCTCCAAGTCCAGCACGGTGGCTGTCTTCATCAACCAGCTGCGTGAAAAAGTTGGTGTCATGTTCGGCAACCCTGAGACGACTCCGGGCGGCCGCGCTCTCAAATTCTACGCGTCAGTCCGCCTCGACGTGCGCAAGATCGAGACCTTGCGCAATGGAACCGATGTCGTCGGTTCGAAAACCCGGGTCAAGGTGGTCAAGAACAAAGTCGCCCCACCCTTTAAGGAAGCCGAGTTCGATATCATCTATGGTGAGGGCATTTCCAAGGAAGGCTGCATCCTTGACCTTGCAGTCAGCATGGATTTTGTGGAAAAAAGCGGCGCCTGGTTCTCTTACAAGGGCCAGCGGATTGGCCAGGGCCGTGACAACACCCGCCTGTTTTTAAAGGCCAACCCGGAAATCCGCGACGAGCTGGACAGCCGGATCAGAGCCCAGATTGCCAATCCCGGTACACTGGACGAGCCGGTGTCCGAGGATGATGAACGTGAAGAAGACATCCTGGGTCTCGACCTCTAAGGATCACTGGCAGGCATGACCAAAGATCCCTACGAGTTCTTGCGCCAGAGGATCCAACTGCCAGAACCGGAACAGGATCCCGACAGCAGGCAGCTGGCTCGATCGGCCGCTGTCCGGTGGCTGGGGCTTGGCCGCAAGCCATCGGGCCAAGTCCGCGACTATCTGCAACGGCAAGGTTTTGCCTCAGATCTTGTATCCAGCGTGATTGCTGAGTTGAAAAACGAGGGTAAGATCGACGATCTTCGCCTGGCCCAGCACAAGGCTAAATCCCGGACCGGAGCAAAATCCGAATCAGCCCTGCGACTGACCCAGCGCCTGTCGGCCCAGGGCCTCGACCAGGCGGCCATCGAACAGGCTCTGGCGGATCGTCCAGCGGACTGTGAACTGGCGCTGGCTGCTCTGCAGGGCAAATTCGGACGGTCTATGGACCTGGCAACTGGATCACCTGAACAAAAAAACAAATACCACCGGTTCCTCGTCAGCCGCGGCTTTTCGTCAGACTGTGTCCGTGAAGCTGTTCGAGAATTCCTGAAAGGTCTTTCAAGCCAAGATGACTATGCAAACTGACGCATCTGTTGCCCTGGAGAACAGGCAGGTCTATCTGCTTTCCCTCGGTTGTGCCAAGAACCTCGTTGATTCCGAGTGCATGAGCCAGATCCTGCGCGATGCAGGCTTTTTAATGGTTGATGATCCGTCCCAGGCTGACATCCTGCTGGTCAACACCTGCGGATTCATCGAGTCCGCTAAAAAGGAAGCCATCAAGAGCATCCTGCAGCTGGCCGATTACAAGCAGCCAAACGGACGGGCCAGATATCTCATCGTTGCCGGATGCCTGTCTCAGCGTTATGCAGTCGATATCCTGGGCCAGATGCCGGAAGTCAATGCGGTCCTAGGTACAGCAGACTACAACCGGGTCCGGGATGTGATTGACCAGCTGGACAAGGACATGGCCCAGCCCGATGGACAGATTGGCGCTTTGCCTGGACCGGGCGGCAGTCTCGCGCATTTGTCTGTCCCCCGCCAGCCATCCACGCCTGGCAACTACGCTTACATCAAGGTGGCCGAGGGCTGCTCGAATCACTGTTCCTACTGTGCCATTCCGGGGATTCGCGGCCCATTTGTTTCCCGCCCTTTTGAGGAAATTGTCGCCGAAGCAACCCGTCTCAGCGCAGCCGGTTATGGTGAGCTGATCCTGATCGCCCAGGATACGACCCGTTATGGACTCGACCTGTATGGCCGGCGCCGCCTGCCAGATCTGATTCGTCACCTGTGCCAGATCCCACAGGTCCGGATGGTCCGGATCTTGTATGTCTACAACGATGGTCTGTCCGATGAGCTGATCGAATGCATGGCCAGCGAACCCAAGGTTGCCCATTATCTCGATTTGCCGATCCAGCATGCTGCTGATCCTGTCCTGCGAGCCATGAACCGCCGTGACACGCAGACCAGCATCCGGGCGACGGTGCAAAAGTTGCGCCAGGCCATGCCGGACCTCATTTTACGTACCACCGTCCTGGTTGGATTCCCCGGTGAGACAGATGCTGACTTTGCAACACTGAAGGACTTTCTGGCCGAAATTCGGTTCGACCGTCTGGGGTGTTTTGTTTTTTCGGCGGAAGAGGGAACGCCTGCAGCCCAGATGAAACCCAAGGTTAAAAAATCAGTCGCCCAGGCGCGAATGAAGGCTATCATGGCGCAACAACAGACGATCTCGCTCCAGTCCAACCAGAACAGACTGGGCCAGGTCCTGGATGTCACCCTTGAAAGCGTCTCGGATGATGGTGTATTCTACAAAGGCCGCAGTTTTGCCGAAGCTCCGGAAGTGGATCCAGTCATCTGGGTTGCTGCTTCTGAGGCAGACCTCAGACTCGGTCAAACAGTGCCTGTGCGCATCGTCGATGCGGGAGAATATGAATTAACGGGAGTAACCGTCTGATGAATCTGCCCAACAAGCTTACCCTGCTCCGGATCATCCTGGTTCCCTTTGTCCTGGTTTTCATGTTGCCGGTGCCGAGCCAGCTACCTGTTTTTGCCAGCTGGAACACCTTCATCATGGGCTATGGCCAGATCATCGCCCTGTTGATCTTCATCATCGCTTCGCTGACAGATCTGCTGGATGGTGCCATTGCCCGCAGCCAGAACCTGGTCACAAACCTGGGCAAATTCCTCGATCCGATCGCGGACAAGATGCTCGTCATCTCTGTTCTGATTGCCCTGGTCCAGAATACACGGATCCACGCCCTGGTGGCGATCATCATCATCATCCGCGAATTCATGGTCACAGGTATCCGGCTTCTGGCTTCAGACCACGGAGTTGTCATCGCAGCAGGCCAGCTTGGCAAGCTCAAGACTGTGACCCAGATCATTGCGATCTCCCTCATGATGGTAGAAGACCTGGTCCTGATGCTCCTGGAGCCCGTGGCGCCAGCCCTGGCAGCCAATTATCACTGGATCGGCGACGGAGCCATGTTGATCGCGGTTGTCATGACCATCGTTTCTGGCTATGACTACATCAAACGCAATCTGCATTTCCTGCATGGTTGAAATATCTTATACATAAATGAATTTGAACCGCTAACTGACTTGACAATTGCTTGATGATCAAATAAAAATAGGATAGGTTTGGCAACGAACCACTAGAACATTGCGAAAACGCCCACTTGAGGAGGAGCACTTCATGTCTACAGATAGCATTTTTGCCAGCGTCCAGAATATCCTGGTCGACCAGCTTGGGGTTGATGCCGACAGCGTCAACATGCAGTCCAATTTCATCGACGATCTCAATGCCGACTCGCTCGATATCGTTGAACTGGTCATGGCGATGGAACAGGAATTCAATATCTCGATTCCGGACGAGGATGCCGAGAAGATCAAGTCAGTCGGAGATGCCGTCGAGTACATCAAAGCCAATACCTGAACTCACACCTGATCAGACTGCAAAAAAGCCCCGGCCAGGGGCTTTTTTTTCGAAACAGGGGGACATCATGCAGGAACAATTCCGGGCTGGCTGTGATCGCCTTTGCCAGGCGATCGGCCATGAATTTGCCCAGCCGGACCTTTTAGTCCAGGCCATCACCCATTCCACCTATGCGTATGAACACCGGGCTGAAAAAATCCCTGACAACGAGCGGCTCGAGTTTCTTGGTGATGCTGTCCTCGACCTGGTTGTCAGTGATTTTCTTTTCCGTGTGCCATCAGCATTGTCCGAAGGCATCATGACCAAGACCCGGGCCCTGATCGTCTGCGAGAGTACGCTGGCCCGTGTCGCCCGTGAACTGGAGCTTGGCCACCTGCTGATGCTGGGGAAGGGCGAATGGACCACTGGGGGAGGGGATAAGTCATCCAATCTGGCCAATGCCATGGAAGCGATCTTTGGAGCAGTCTATCTCGATGCCGGTTATGAAAAGGCGCGCACAATTATCCTGGCCTTGCTGGACGAGTACATCCAGCAGGCCTTGACCGGGGACATGATTTACGATTACAAGAGCCGTCTTCTGGAAATGGTCCAGGGGACCCGTGGCAACAGCGTTCTTCGCTTTGTCATCGTTAACGAAGAAGGTCCGGTCCATGACCGTCTCTTTACTGCCGCCGTGGTGGTGGATGACCGCCAGATTGCTACAGGCAGTGGCAGCAGCAAGAAGGACGCCGAACAGAAAGCGGCCCGTGAGGCCCTGAGGTATCTGTCCTGCAACCGGGAAGGCTGCCAGGTCCTGGATGGCGAGGAATCCGAATCATGAACCAGGGATATGAACCATGCATCTGAAAACACTGGAGATCCAGGGTTTCAAATCCTTTCCTGAGCGCACCGTGATTGACTTCCATCCCGGAGTGACAGCGATCGTTGGTCCCAATGGCAGTGGCAAGTCCAATGTCACGGATGCCATCCGCTGGGTGCTGGGGGAACAGAGTGTCAAAACCTTGCGCGGTGCGCGCATGGAGGATGTCATTTTCACTGGCACTCAATCGCGCCGGGCGATGAGTTATGCCGAGGTCAGCATCACCTTTGATAATTCCGACCGGGCTTTACCGGTGGAATATACGGAATTGTGTGTGACGCGACGGCTGTATCGCTCCGGAGACAGCGAATATCTTCTGAACCAGACAGTCGTCAGGCTCAAGGACATCACGACTTTGTTCATGGACACCGGACTGGGCCGCGATGGCTATTCGATCGTCGGCCAGGGCCGGGTGGATGATATCCTGAGTCACCGGTCGGAAGACCGGCGGCGGATATTCGAAGAAGCGTCCGGTATCGTCAAATTCAAGACCCGGAAAGAAGAATCAGAGCGCAAATTGCTCCAGACCGAGCAAAACCTGATCCGGATCAATGATATCATCCAGGAGCTTTCGGAACGGATCGAACCGTTGAGCCAGCAGGCAGAAACCGCCAGGCAATTCCTGCGTCTGTCTGATGAACTCAAAACCCAGGAAATCGCCTTGATTCTGGATACGATTGACCAGCACGAGCAAACCATCGCGCAGGCTAAGGAAGAAAAGCTGTTGCTGGAAAACGACTGGATGATCGAGCAGGACAAATTGGTGGCCTTGCGCGACGAACATCGCACCGCGACCGAGTCGATCCGGACAATCGAGCAGCAGATCGAAGCACTCAGAGACCAGTTCAACCAGCAAAACAGCCTGATGGGGTTGCTCTCCAGCCAAAAAGCGGCTAATACCGAACGAGCTGACCAACTGGCCAAAAGGATTGCGCAAAGCGGCAACCAGGAACAGGACTTGAAGCACCAGATCGAGATCTTGCAGGTCGATTTGGCGGCAAGATCAAAAAAAGCGGATACCCTTTTACGGCAGCAAGACCATTTCTCGCGCCAGCTGGAAGCGGCTGAACAGGCTATGCAGGGCATCCTGGTGCAGCTTTCCAGCAGCGAACAGCAGGTTGAAAGCCTCAAGAACGAACTGGAAGCAAAAACCGAAGCCATTTACGAACAGAAAAACCGGGTCGGCCAGTTGAAAAGCCAGTTGCCCATGGTTGAAAACCGACGCAAGACCATCAGCAGTGACCTCCAGGCCCAGGTCAGCGATGCTGACCGGATTCATCTCCAGATCGAAGAAGTTACAGAAAGCTATCATCGAGTCGCCAGTGCTCTGAAAGACGAAGAAGCGACCAAAAACACCCTCCGCCAAGGCATCGAGTCGGCGCGCGAGCTGTTGAGCCAGGCCCATGCCCAGACTGAGAGTTTGCGCCAGACCCAGCGCAATGACCAGTACCGGCTACAGACACTGGTTGAACTGGAAAAAAGCCACGAAGGTTATGCCGAGTCCGTCAAGCGGATCATGAACCAGGCCAAGGAGAATCCTGGCTTTGGCCAGGGAATCGTTGGGACACTTGGAGAATTGATCAGTGTCCAGCCGGATCTGGAACTGGCACTGGAAACCGCCCTGGGACCTGCTGTTTCCAATATCGTGACTGACAACGAAGCAACTGCCAGCCGTCTGATTGCGTATCTCAAGGACAACCGGGCAGGACGGGCCACTTTCCTGCCCATGGCCACGATCCGTGGTCGCCGCCTCGACGGTGCAACCTTGTCCCAGCTTCAAGCCATGCCTGGTTTCATCGGCCTGGCCAGCGATCTCGTACAGGCAGATTCAGCCCTGGGCGATATCCTGGATTCTCTGCTAGGCCGGATCGTCATAGCCCGCCAGCTTTCCGATGCGACGACGATGGCCCGTAGAGTCCAGTATTCCTGCCGGATCGTTACCTTGGAAGGGGATGTGGTCAATCCAGGTGGATCGATGACCGGCGGTTTCAATCGCCGGGGGCCCAGCGGTCTGCTCGGCCGGTCCCGGGAAATCGAAGCCATCCGGAGCCGCCTTGAAGAATCGGATGCCAATATCCATGCTTCCGCCCTGCTTGAGCAAGAACAAGATGCCACGCTCAAGGAATTGGCCCGTCAATTGTCAGTGGTCGAGCACCAGCTGCTTCAGCTGTCGCACCAGAAAGTTCGCGATGAATCACAGCTGAGTTCTCTGAATGAGCAACAACAGCAGTCCAGATCCTTGCGCCAGCGGCTGGAAGCTGAGCAGCATGCACTTGGCCAGCAAGCCCAGGGCCTGCTGCGCCAGATCGGTGAACTGGAGCAAGCCATCAGCAAGGAAGAAGTGGAGATTGCTGCGATCCGGCAGAAAATCAGCCAGCAAGAAGGCGTCAGCAAAGCTGAACAACAACGCCGGGATGATTTGCGTGAAGAAGTTTCGGATCTCAAAGTTTCCCTCCATTCCATCACAGAGTCGCTCCAGGCTTCCAGTGAAATCCTGGAACGGATTGCCCAGGAACGCCAGGCCATCGAGGATCGCCAGGTTCGCGGCCAGGCTGAAATCGCTGAGCATGCCGCTGAAATTGAACGGTTGACTGCTGAGACCCAGTCCCTGGACCGGCAGATTGCCGCTACCCATCAGGAGAGCCTGGCCTTATCCGAGCAGGTGCGCCAGCTCAATATTCAGCGCGAAGCCCTCGAGGCCAGTCAGGCCCGGTTTTTTGACACCCTTGAGTCGCAGTCGACCCGGATCAGTTCCCTGCAGGCAGAAATTGCCAAGACACAGGCCCGGATCGAACGGCTGGAACAAACCGGGGATGAAGCCAGGAACCGCCTCTGGGAATCCTATGAACTGACCGTCCAGACTGCCCAAGCCTGGCGCCAGCCGGTGGAAAACCGTTCTGAGGCCGGCAAAACCATTGCAGCTCTGAAAGCGGGCATCAAGTCTTTGGGGCCTGTCAACCTGGCATCGATCGATGAATACCAGTCTGTCCATGAACGGTTCGAATTCATGGTCCAGCAGCAAGAAGACATCGAAAGTTCACGCCAGAAGTTGCAGAGTGTGATTGCGGAATTGACCGAAGCCATGCGCCAGCAGTTTGCCCAGCATTTCCAGCTGATCAATGAAAATTTCAAAGTTGTCTTTTCCGAGTTGTTTGGTGGTGGCATGGCCGAAGTGCACCTGGAAAACCCGGATGATGTCCTATCCAGTGGCATTGAGATCAAAGCTCAGCCGCCGGGCAAGAAATTGCAGAGCCTGCTGTTGCTATCAGGTGGCGAACGCTGCCTGACAGCCATAGCCTTGCTGTTTGCCATCCTGAAACTAAGGCCAACACCCTTTTGTGTGCTGGACGAAGTGGAAGCAGCCCTGGACGACGCCAATGTCGTCCGCTTTTCCGAGTACATCCGGCGATATGCCGAGGAGTCACAATTTATCCTGGTCACTCACCGCAAAGGGACCATGGAATCGGCAGACCGCCTTTATGGTGTGACCATGCAAGAACGCGGGATCTCCCGGATTTTATCGATGCAATTGTCTGGCTGAGCAGGCGAAGCTTGTACCTGTATGGGCAATGCCTGGGAAAGGAAACTCAAAGAAAATGGGAATTTTTGATACATTTCGCAAAGGACTGCAGAAAACACGCGATTTTGTCGCCGAGGGCATCAACCGGATTGCAGCCAACATGGGCTTTTTTGACGAAGACATGCTTGATGACCTCGAGATGCTCCTGGTCCAGGCTGATGTCGGGGCGGCCTGTTCGATCCACCTGATGTCCAAAGTCCGTCAGGAAATCAAAGCCACCGGGGATGCTTCGCGCACAAATGTCATCTCGACCTTGCACCGGGAAATGCTGGCAGTCCTCGGCGAAGCAAAACCACTGTCGTTTAAAAAGGGCCAGCTGAATATCCTCCTGATGGTCGGTGTCAATGGTACTGGAAAAACTACGACGGCCGGCAAGATCTGCGCCCGCTATAGAAAACAGGGGTATAAGATCCTGCTCGGGGCTGCTGACACATTCCGGGCAGCGGCCATCGAGCAACTGACCCACTGGGGTGAACGGACCGATACGGCGGTCATCGCCCATCAGGAAGGATCAGATCCGGCTGCAGTTGTTTTTGATGCCATCGCAGCAGCCAAGTCACGTGGCGTGGATCTCTTGATTCTGGATACGGCGGGGCGACTGCACAACAAGGTTAACTTGATGAATGAACTGGGCAAAATCCGCCGCATCATCCAGCGAGAAGCGCCGCAAGCCAACGTTGAGACCCTGCTCGTGATCGATGCGACGACCGGACAGAACGCTGTCACTCAGGCCAAAGTCTTCACGGATGTGGCTGAGGTCACCAGTCTGGCCATCACCAAGCTCGACGGCAATGCCAAAGGCGGGGTGGCTCTGGCTGTTGCCCACGAAACGCATACCCCGATCGCCCTGGCAGGACTGGGCGAAAAGCTGGATGACCTGATGGATTTCGATCCGCAAGCGTTTGTCGAGTCGCTCCTCCCGATGCAGCAAGGATAAACCCAGACCAGCCTTGCAGGGACACTCCGTGAGTACGACTGGTTGTCAAGTGAAAAAGCTTGACAACCAATTGCTGTTCGGGTATCCTGTGCAAGATGAAGCGCATACCGACAGACATTCAGGATTACCGGACTTTTGTTCTCTGGCTGGATTTCTACAGCCAGCTGCTTACTGCCCGCACCCGCGAGGTCCTCGAGCTGCACTACAACGAGGATATGACGGTCACGGAGATCGCCGAACACTTGGCGATTACACGACAGGGTGTGCACGACAAGATCCGCCAGGGCGTCAACCAGCTCGCTGACTATGAGGCCAAACTCGGTCTGGTCCAGCGTTTCCTCACCCAGAAAGAACAGATCGCCCAGGCGATGGCAGACCTTGACGAGGGTCAGGCAGATAAAGCCAGAACCACCTTGTCCCGGTTGTACCAGTCACTCGGCTAACGGAGGCAGCATGGCACTTTTCGAGGGCCTGTCCGCAAAATTACAGGATATCACGGCGAAAATGCGCGGTAAAACCCGCGTCACAGAACAAGACATCAAGGACATGATGCGGGAGATCCGTCTGGCCCTTCTGGAGGCTGACGTCAATTTCACTGTTGTCAAGGAACTTGTCGCCGAAATATCTGAAAAAAGCAAGGGTGTCGAAGTCATGGAGAGTCTGACACCTGGCCAGCAGGTGGTCAAGATTGTCCACGAATCGCTCGTCGATATCCTGGGCCAGACCAACAGCAAGCTGCTGGTTTCACCTTCTGGTTTCACGGTGATCATGCTCTATGGTCTCCAGGGCGCCGGTAAAACGACCACGGCTGCCAAGATGGCGCTGATGCTCAAGAAAAAAGGCAAGAAGCCGATGCTGACATCGGTCGACGTCCATCGCCCGGCGGCGGCCCGCCAGCTTGAAATCCTTGCCAAGTCCGTCGACATCCCCTGTTTCATCCAGCCTGAGGAAAAGGATGCGGTCAAGATCGCCCGCCAGGCAGTTGACCGGGCAAAATACCTGCTTTGTGATACCCTGATCGTCGATACCGCCGGCCGGATGACCATCGATGCCGACATGATGGCCGAGCTCAAGGCCATTGGCAAGACAGTCAATCCTACTGAGAAGCTCCTGATCGTCGATGCGATGATCGGTCAGGAGGCGGTGAATGTCGCCCTCGGCTTTGACAAGGAAATCGGCCTGGATGGCTTCATCATGACGAAGCTCGATGGTGATGCCAGGGGCGGTGCCGCCCTCTCAATCCGCAAGATCACGGGCAAGCCGATCAAGCTGATCTGTGTCGGTGAAAAAATCGACGCCATCGAAGAGTATTACCCGGACCGCATGGCATCGCGTATCCTTGGCATGGGGGATGTCCTGTCCCTGATCGAAAAGGCTTCAGCCAACCTGGATGAGAAGAAAGCCGCAGAGGCTTTTGATAAGCTGAAAAAGAACCAGTTCACGCTCGAAGACATGCTGTCGCAGTTCGAAGAAGTCAAAAAAATGGGCTCGATCAAGGATGTCCTGTCGATGCTGCCGGGCATGGGCAATAAGGCAATCCCTGATGAGCACATCGATGAACGGGCCATCGACCGCAGTGCAGCGATCATCCGTTCGATGACGAAGAAGGAACGGCAGAATCCCGGACTCCTGAATGCCAGCCGCAGGAAACGCATTGCCGCCGGTTCCGGCACGACGGTCCAGGATGTCAACCGCCTGATCAAGCAATTCGAAGAAACCCAGAAAATGATGAAGCAATTTTCCGGCATGATGAAAGGGAAGGGCAGAATGCCCAACTTTGGTTTTGGCAAACGCGGTTTTCCCTTCTGAGCGCCTGCCGATCGGGCAGACAGAAGCGAAGCTGATATGCAGATAAATATCCATACTTTGGATAAAAAATTTGGAGGTACCCAACAATGGCAGTAAAAATCAGACTGAAGCGCATGGGCGCTAAGAAAGCTCCGTTCTATCGCGTCGTGGTGGCCGATTCCCGCTATCCGCGTGATGGCCGTTTCATCGAAGAAATCGGCACCTACAATCCGCTGACTGAGCCGGCTGATGTCAAAATCGATGCCGAAGCCGCCAAAAAATGGATTGCCAATGGCGCCCAGCCCACCGACACGGTCCGTGCTCTGTTGAAGAAGAACGGCATCATCGGCTAAATCACATTTTGGAGGTCAGGCTATGAAAGAACTGCTCAGCACGATCGTGCGGCCTCTGGTCAACGATCCTGACGCTATCAGCATCAAGCAGGTCGACCGTGGCCACACCATTGTGCTTGAACTGCACGTGGCCCCGACCGATATGGGAAAAATCATCGGCAAGCAAGGCCGCCGCGCCCAGGCCATCCGGGCGATTGTCAAAGCTCGTGCCGCCCGCTTGGGCAAGCGTGTGATTGTTGACATCATCTGATGATGAACGAGACAAAAAATTTGCGTGACATCCTCCATATCGGCCGGATCATCGGGGCTCATGGTCTGAAAGGGGAGCTCAAAATCCTCCCCCTGACTGATGACCCGAAGCGGTTCCTGTCCCTTGAGGACTGTCTGCTCGTAACTGATGATGCAACAGATCGGGTGCCTGCCCATGCGCAAGGTGCCCGGTTTTTCAATGACCAGGTACTCCTGACACTCAAAGGCGTGTCAGACCGGACCACCGCAGAGAAGCTCAAAGGCTACCTGGTCAGTGTGACTCGGGAGCATGCCGTGGCTTTGCCACCGGACACCTGGTTCATCTGTGACCTTCTGGGCTGCGAGGTTTTTGACCGTCGTCACGGCCATTTGGGACAACTCAAGGATATCCAGTCAGGCACAGCCCAGGATGTCTATGTCGTGGCTCAAGCCGGTCAGAAGGACCTGCTGTTTCCGGCTCGGAAAACCATCCTTAAAACCGTGGATCTGGACGCCAGGCGAATCGAGGTCGATTTGCCGGACGGATTGTTCGAAATCTACCGGGAAGTCTGAGCGGGAGACTCATGGCGATGCGTTTTTCGGTTCTGACACTTTTCCCCGAATTGGTTGAATCGATTGTCCAGACCAGCATCACTGGCCGGGCGATCAAGAGTGGCCGGATCGAGCTCGAAACCATCCAGATCCGGAACTTCGCCGTCAATGCTTATGGCCAGGTGGATGACGCACTCTACGGGGGGGGGACCGGTATGCTGCTGCGCCCGGAACCGGTCTATGCGGCCTGGCTTGCTGCCACTGGCCAGTCCTGCCCGGCTGAGGTGGTGCAGCATCCGGAAATGACCCGGACCATTTTCCTCTCACCCAAAGGCAGGGTGCTCAATCAGGCCTTGGTCGAGGAACTGGCCGCCTGCCCGCATCTGATCCTGGTCTGTGGTCACTACGAAGGGATCGACCAGCGTGTCCTGGACGCCGTTGTCGAAGAGGAAGTATCCATCGGCGACTATGTGCTCACCGGTGGCGAAATTGCTGCTGCGGTGCTGATTGATGCGGTCTCACGCCTCGTTCCGGGGGTTTTGCCTGACCAGTCCGCCCATGAGCAGGAATCCCATAGTCTGGGGCGGCTTGAACAGCCCCAGTACACCCGGCCCTCATCCTGGCAGGGTCAAAAAGTGCCTGATGTCCTGTTGTCAGGCCATCAGGCCAGGATCGACAAGTTCCAATATCTGTCCAGTCTGAAGGATACACTGGTCAAACGACCGGATTTATTCAACCAACTGCAACTTTCTGCCGCGGATTATCAGGAATTGATCGAATTCGCTTGCCAGGATCAAAATCCGCTGGTATAATTTCAACGGTTATCACGGATGGTCCGCTGCTCAATTGCGTGCATGAACGTCCTGAAAAAGAGAGGAGGAACGCAATATGAATCTGGTTTCCGTAATTGAAAACGAACAGCTCCGTTCGGATCTGCCCAAGGTCGAAATTGGTGACTACGTCAAAGTTCACCTGAAGATCAAAGAAGGCAACCGCGAACGTGTCCAGGTCTTCGAAGGCACCATCATTGCCAAGAAAGGCGCTGGCCTGACCGAAACCATGACGGTTCGCCGCCTGTCCTATGGCGTCGGTGTCGAACGCATCCTGCCCGTGCACTCGCCCAAGATCGACAAGATCGAGATCGTGCGCAAGGGTAAAATCAGACGGGCCAAGCTTTACTACCTGCGCGACCGCGTCGGCAAAGCAGCCAAAGTCAAGGAAAAACTGGTCAGCAAGTAATTTTAGCTCACTTGATCTGGAAAGAGGCCTGTTGCAGGTCTCTTTTCTTTTTCATATCCTGTCAATAACGGCACGGCTGGTCTTGAACAGGACCAGACTGACACTCCCGGGAGGAGAATCATGGACGTCAACTGGTTTCCCGGCCACATGGCCAAGACCTTGCGCGAAATGCGCGACCACATCAAGCAGGTCGACCTGGTTGTCGAGACCTGTGATGCCAGAATACCCGAAAGCAGTCGCAATCCCGAACTGGACCGGCTCCTCGGCACCAAACCTCGGATCCTGGTCCTGAACAAGGCCGATCTGGCTGATCCGGTCCAGACCAATCGCTGGCTGGAGCATTACCAGAAAGCCAATATCCCAGTCCTGGCCTGCGAGGGCAATCGTCGTGCGTC
>Ga0228535_1000410_pt1 | contig 124560 bp, 98 predicted proteins | sample SJ1metagenome_FD_168457 | JGI IMG/M metagenome (GOLD analysis project Ga0228535, IMG submission 168457) | Enriched culture of PCE-dechlorinating microbial communities from Ithaca, New York, USA - SJ1 | ecosystem: Engineered > Modeled > Simulated communities (microbial... > Unclassified | place... | reverse complement strand
TCCTGGTATAACCGAAAGAGGATTCATGGCAGCATAAATTATATGACGCCGCAAGAGTTTGAAGATGCAGCTAAAGCTGCAGCATGAAAGTTAAACTATTTGTGTCTACGATATTGACCTAGGTCCAGCATATGAAAATGAGATTAGCTAAACCAACGTATCAATGATAAGACAAATATGAAAAACCACTGTTTAACAAAAAATAAATTTATCCTTTCCTATTATATAAAAGCAATAGAGAAATGAACAGAATCTATATTTTTGCTAACAACGATATTTGTCCATATTTTTTGGATATAAAAAAATATTGTATACAATTTGACTAAATATCTTGGAGAAAATATAATTAGTTCGTAACACTATTTATTTTTTTGAGGGGAGAGTTTCTTATGAAATTTTCGACATTACCGCCAAAACAAGGTCTTTATGATCCTTGGTTTGAACATGACGCTTGTGGCTTGGGTGTCGTAGCTAATATTAAAGGCAAAAAATCGAATAAAATACTCCGTCAAGCACTGACAGTGCTGAAAAATCTTGATCACCGCGGCGGTCAGGGAGCTGATAACAACTCAGGTGATGGAGCGGGCGTATTGCTTCAGATTCCTCACGCCTTCTTCCTTAAAGAGTGCCTAAAACAGGACCTATCATTACCACCAGCTGGCGACTATGCAGTTGGCATGCTTTTTCTCCCGCCGGATGTAGTAGAAAGAGAAAATTTACAACGGCATTTTGAGAAAATTGTTCGTGAAAATAATTTGGATGTATTAGGCTGGAGAAATGTTCCAGTCAACTCAGAAATTCTTGGAGAAAAATCGCGTCAGAGTCAGCCGCAAATTATGCAGGTTTTCCTTAGTGCCAATCCAAAAATAACAGAGAGAATGGCTATTGACGATAATGCTTTTGAGCGCATACTCTACATTATCAGGCGCGAGGCTGAAAATAAAATCCGTTATGGCAGTCTCAGAGGTGGAAAGTATTTCTATATTTCCAGTCTTTCTTCCCGCACAATAGTATATAAAGGTATGCTCACAACTGTTCAATTGGGCAATTTCTATTTGGATTTGCAAGATTGTTCGGTTGAGACAGCTCTTGCGCTCGTTCACTCCCGTTTCAGCACCAATACCTTTCCAAGTTGGGAGCGTGCCCATCCTTATCGGATGCTCATGCATAATGGCGAGATAAATACTTTGCGTGGAAACATTAATTGGATGCGTTCACGTCAAACCATGTGCAACAATAGTCTATGGGGCAATAAAATCAAAAAGGTCATGCCCGTTATCGACGAAACAGGCAGCGACTCCGGTATGTTTGACAATTGTCTGGAATTTCTGGTTATGTCAGGCCGCAGTCTGCCTCATGCAGTAATGATGATGATACCGGAACCATGGAGTAAGAATCCTCATACCAATCCCGATTTAAAGGCGTTCTTCGAATATCACAACTCTTTAATCGAAGCCTGGGATGGTCCTGCAGCAATGGCCTTCACTGATGGCCGCACAGTTTGCGCGGCACTTGACCGCAATGGTTTGCGTCCTTCTCGCTACTACGTTACCAAAGATGATACCATTGTTCTGGCTTCAGAAGTCGGTGTGCTCGAATTTGAGCCAAACACCGTTGTTAAAAAAGACCGTCTCCGCCCAGGGCGCATGCTTGTCATCGACACCATCGAAGGACGCATTATCAGCAACGACGAAATCAAAAACAAAATTGCTACCGAGCATCCATACAGACAATGGTTAGATGAAAACCTCATTAAATTAAAAAATATAGAGCTTAACACGGAGTTGCCAAAACCGGATTTTGAAACCTTGATGAGACGCCAGCTTGCATTCGGCTATACTCTTGAAGAGTTCACAAAATTCCTGAAACCTATGGCAACCAACGCCATTGATCCTGTCGGAGCAATGGGCAACGATGCTCCTTTAGCAATTCTCTCAGAGAAACCCCAATTATTATACAACTACTTCAAGCAGCTCTTTGCACAAGTAACAAACCCACCTATTGACGCAATCAGAGAGGAAGTTTTCACAGACACAACCAGCGCTATCGGGCCGGAAAAAAATCTTATCGATCCGCAACCAGACAGCTGCCGCCAAATATCTGCCGAATCCCCAATTTTAAGTAATATTGAACTAGCTAAATTAAAGAATATAAAGCAACCAAAATTCGAAGCAGCCACTTTACCAATTCTTTTCCCTGTAGAAAAAGACGGGTCAGGGTTAAGAAAGGCGCTTAACAAACTATGCCAGGAAGCCGATAAAATGATTGCTGAGGACAAATGTATCCTCATTCTTTCCGACCGCGGTGTCAACAAGGAAATGGCTCCTATTCCATCTTTATTGGCCTGTGCCTGCCTACACCACCATCTGATTCGCAACGGCACTCGTTTGAAAGCCAGCATTATACTTGAATCAGGCGAGCCGAGAGAAGTACATCATTTTGCTTTACTTTTAGGCTATGGTGCCAGTGGAATCAACCCGTATCTCGCTTTTGAAACCATTGACGACATGTGCTCAAATGGCATGTTATCCGGCATAAGCTTTGAAAAGGCAACAGATAACTACATTGATGCCTGTACTCACGGGATTGCCAAAGTACTGTCAAAAATGGGTATTTCTACCGTGCAAAGCTATCGCGGTGCGCAAATATTCGAAGCAATTGGCATAAGCAATGAAGTTATCGAAGAATACTTTACCGGCACACCTTCCCGCATCGGCGGCATTACCTTGGAAGAGATCGCAAAAGAAGTTAAAATGCGTCATGCTCCTGCTTTTACTGATGAAAATCTTGATCCCTGCAGTTATCCATCTGGTTCTGCATATCAATGGCGCGATAACGGCGAAAAGCATATGTTTAATCCTCAGACCATCTTCACACTGCAGCATGCTTGCCGCGAAAACAATTATGAACTTTTTAAAAAGTTCTCCTCGGAATTAAAAGGTAAAGAACACGAAGGACAGAACTTACGAAGTCTGCTTTCCTTCTCGCCACAACGCTTGCCAATTTCAATTGATGAAGTTGAATCTGTCGAAAGCATCTGCAAACGTTTCAAAACCGGCGCCATGTCCTACGGCTCAATTAGCAAAGAGGCGCATGAGTGTCTGGCCATCGCAATGAATATCATCGGCGGTAAAAGCAATACCGGCGAAGGCGGCGAAGACCCCTCCCGTTTCAGAACAATGGCCAATGGCTACAGCAAACGCAGTGCTATCAAGCAAGTTGCTTCAGGCCGTTTCGGCGTAACAAGCAACTACCTGGTAAATGCCGACGAAATACAAATCAAGATGTCACAAGGCGCAAAACCTGGTGAAGGTGGCCAACTGCCAGGCAGTAAAGTGTATCCGTGGATTGCTGAATGCCGCGGAACAACAGCAGGCATACAGTTGATTTCCCCGCCGCCGCATCATGACATTTATTCTATCGAAGATTTGGCTGAGCTTATTCACGACCTTAAAAACGCTAATCCACATGCACGTATAAGTGTCAAACTGGTATCTGAAGTTGGTGTTGGAACAATTGCTGCAGGCGTTGTAAAAGCATGTGCCGATGTTGTGCTCATCAGTGGTTATGACGGTGGTACTGGCGCGTCGCCACGTACAAGTATCAATCATGCCGGCCTGCCTTGGGAACTTGGCCTGGTAGAAACACATCAAACACTTATTTTGAACAATCTCCGTAATAGAGTTACCTTGGAAACTGACGGAAAACTCATGACCGGACGTGACGTTATTATGGCAGCATTGTTTGGTGCGGAAGAATATGGCTTTGCAACAGCTCCTCTTATTGCTCTCGGCTGCGTGATGATGCGCGTATGCAATCTCAATACTTGTCCTGTAGGTGTTGCAACACAAGATCCTAAGCTGCGGAAAAACTTCCTTGGAAAACCAGAATTTGTTGTTAACTATATGCGTTTTGTTGCCCGCGAAGTTCGCGAATATATGGCAGCACTTGGTTTTAAAACAATCAACGAAATGATTGGCAGAACAGAAGTTCTTATTACGAAACCCGAGAGAAACTGGAAGAGCAAGAACATCGACTTGTCTGCCCTTCTCCATAAGCCTGAAATTGAACCAGGCGCAGAACAATACTGCACTCAAAAACAAAACCATCAGTTGGAAAAATCTTTGGACTGCCGCGAACTCCTTGCAATTTGTAAAACAGCCGTCGAGGAAAAGAAATCCATCGAGATTACTTTGCCAATTAAAAATACCGACAGGGTTGTAGGCACAATTCTTGGCAGCGAAATAACTCGCCGCTACGGATTATCCGGTCTCCCTAAAGATACTATCAAGATTGGTTTCAAAGGTTCAGCCGGCCAAAGCTTCGGAGCATTTTTGCCAAAAGGCGTCACCCTTACGCTGGAAGGCGATGCTAACGACCATGTAGGCAAAGGGCTCTCCGGCGGCAAACTTATTATCAAACCACCAGACGATATTGCTTTTAACCCACACGAAAACATTATTGTTGGTAACGTTGCTTTTTACGGTGCAACAAACGGCGAAGCTTATATCCGTGGCATAGCAGGTGAACGTTTCTGCATTAGAAACAGTGGTGTTCACGCGGTTGTCGAAGGCGTCGGCGATCATGGCTGTGAATATATGACCGGAGGTACCGTCGTCATTCTTGGTGAAACAGGCCGTAACTTTGCAGCAGGTATGTCTGGCGGTGTAGCTTACGTTCTGGATAAAAATGGTGATTTCGCTGCCTATTGTAATAAGGAAATTGTTCTTTTGGAGCATATTACGGCAATCAACGATAATTTGGAAGTCCAAAAAATGATTCTCAACCATGCAAAGCTTACTGGCAGTGTCATTGCTAGTGAAATCATTAAAAACTGGGATGAATACGTAAGCAAATTTGTAAAAGTTATTCCTAAAGATTACAAACGTGTAATTGAGAAAAGAGCCGAATATATTCAAGAAGGCTGTACTGAAGAAGAAGCTGCTATCCGTGTTTTCGAGGAGGGACAAGCATAATGGGAAAACCAACAGGATTTATGGATTATAACAGAAAAGAACTTGCTATGCGTCCTGCCAAAGAACGCCTTCATGATTGGGATGAAGTCAAAACAAGCAGTCTTCCACACAAAAAGGACCTGCAAACTCAGGCTGCCCGCTGCATGGACTGTTCCATCCCTTTTTGTCATAGCGGCATTATGCTGAATGGATCTCTGTCAGGCTGCCCTCTGCACAATTTAATGCCTGAGTTCAATGATTTTGTTTATCATGGTTTAGACCACTTTGCGTATGCCCGTTTGAACAAGACAAACAACTTTCCTGAATTCACATCGCATGTATGCCCTGCTCCATGTGAAGGCGCTTGCAGCGCCGGACTTGTCAATGATCCGGTATCAATCAAAAACCTTGAGCAATATGTTATAGAACAGGCTTTTGCGAGTAAACTTGTAAAACCTAATAAGCCCTCTCACCGTACAGGCAAAAAGGTAGCTATAATCGGATCTGGCCCTGCCGGCCTGGCTTGTGCAGACGAGCTTAACAAAGCAGGACACTACGTTACTGTGTATGAAAGGGCTGATCGCCCAGGCGGTCTGCTTATGTACGGAATTCCCAACATGAAATTGGACAAAAAACTGGTCGAACGACGCGTTGAACTGCTGAAAAAAGGCGGTGTAGAGTTTTCGCTTAACAGCGAAGTCGGTCACAGTGTATCTTCGGATATGCTACGAAAACAATATGACGCTATCGTCCTTTGTACAGGAAGCACCATCCCCCGCGATTTGCAACTACCCGGCCGAGATCTTGACGGAATACATTTTGCCAAAGATTACCTCCATTCAACAACAAAGAGCCTGTTGGATTCAAAAATGAAAGATGGAAAAGCAATCTCTGCCAAAGGCAAAGATGTAGTAGTAATAGGAGGCGGCGATACCGGTACTGACTGCGTAGCAACTGCTCTTCGCCAAGGCTGCAAAAGCATAAGACAAATCGAAATAATGCCCTGTCTTCCACATTCAAGAACTCCTAACAATCCTTGGCCCGAATTTCCAAAAGTATTTAAAACTGACTACGGACAGGAAGAAGCCATAGAAGTTTTCGGTAAAGATCCGCGCCAGTATTGTATTTCTACGAAAGAATTCATAGGCAGAGACGGTACCGTTGACAAACTGCGAATCTGCCAGATTGAATGGAAAAATGTTAATTGTATGATGACACCTGTAGAAATACCAGGAACTGAAGAAATCATACCTGCCCAGTTGGTACTGCTCGCCCTTGGTTTCATCGGTACCGAACAAACAATTTTTGATGAGTTTAAAGTACAAAGGTCACAACAAAATAACATTGTTGCTGATGATCAGGAATATGCAACATCAATAGAAGGTATTTTTGCTGCTGGTGATGCCAGACGCGGCCAAAGCCTTGTAGTCTGGGCAATTGCTGAAGGCCGAAAGGCAGCTGCATCAGTTAACAAATATCTTTCTGAAAAATAACGTTATAAAAAACAACCTCGGATTAAAAATCCGAGGTTGTTTTGTCAATTAGCTTTTTCTATTTGAAAATTTTTAGTCTGTCTTCAATCTTGCCAAACTCTTTTTCACCTGCAGTTGCCAAGACATTCCCAAATGGCATCTGTGCAATCAGCTGCCAACTCGCCGGTATGTTCCAATTCTTATGAACCTCCTCGTCAATTAAAGGATTATAGTGCTGCAAAGATGCCCCAAGACCTTCAGCCTCCAGAGCTGACCATATCACGAACTGATGCATGGCATTCGTATGGTGTGACCAATAAGGGAACCGATCGGCATAGGAAGGGAAACTATTACAGAGATGATCGACTATTTTCTTTTCTTCAAAAAATAAAACCGTACCATATCCGGAAGCAAAACAACCATTTATTTTATTGGCAGTTTGTTCAAATTGTTCAGGCGAAACCTTTTTCTTCAAAACGTCAAGCGTTAGTTGCCAAAGTTTTTTATGTTCTTCATTAAAAAGAAGCACTAATCTTGTACTCTGTGAATTAAATGGTGATGGTGTATGCAGCAAAGCATCAGTCACAATTTCTTCAATTTTTTCTTCAGAAACTATTTTTTCAGCACCAATATTATAAATGCTTCTTCTTCCCTTTACTGCACTCCAAAATGATTTTTCCATATAAAGACCTCCAAACTTTCATTCAATACTAAAACGCTAAGCATTACATATACATTTTAGCGCAAAAGGCTTATAATTAAAAGTGAAAAAATAATAATTATCTTTAAGTAAGTTTTTAAATAATTTCAAAAATGCTCCGAGATGACTTTTTCATTTATAAAAATGCACGTTTACATAAAAATAAATATTGTTTTGACAAATTATCAAAGTAGCCTTATATTAAAGTGAGGCACATAGACAACAGCGCACAAATCGTTGCTCAATGCGATTGTAAGCCTGTTGTTTGTACCCATTTACTGTTTGATTAATTCTTCTTTCCAAAAACATATCAATGATAATAGAAAGATTAAAATAACGCTTTTTTGTAACATCGATAGGTGGGGTGATTCTTCATGAAACAAATGCGCGTAGGTGTGGACGTTGGCTCTACGACAATAAAACTCGTTATAATAGATGAAGCTGAGAATATTTTGTTTCACCAATATCAAAGGCACTTTTCTGATATCCCCAAAGCCTTTTCTGGCATATTGGAGTCTGCACGCTCAGTTTTGTCAAAATCACCATTTACGATTATCATTACTGGTTCTGCCGGCATAGGACTGGCCGATAGTTTACATTTGCCTTTCGTACAGGAGGTTATCGCTTGTACAGCAGGCATCAGAAAATGCCTTCCTTCTACCAACACTTCCATTGAACTTGGCGGTGAAGATGCCAAAATCACTTATTTCTACGATAACATGGAACAACGTATGAATGGTGTCTGCGCCGGTGGCACTGGCTCATTCATAGATCATATGGCAACCTTACTGAATACCGATGCTTCAGGATTAAACGAACTGGCCAAGAAAGCCAGAACTATTCATCCTATCGCTTCGCGTTGTGGTGTTTTCGCCAAAACTGATGTACAGGCACTTATGAACGATGGTGTTGTAAAAGAAGATATAGCTGCTTCCATATTACAAGCCGTAGTTAACCAGACCATAGGCAGTCTTGCCCAGGGCCGCCCCATCAAGGCACCTCTTGCATTTTTGGGTGGCCCTTTGTTTTTCCTTTCAGAGCTGCGAAGCTTATTTCTTAAAACGCTGAACATCTCTGAAGATCAAGCAATTGCGCCCCAATCTTCTCCTTATTTTATTGCTCTCGGCGCAATTTTGGCTCATCCTGGTTTAGAGATTAATTACGATGGTCTTACTACAAATCTGAATACATTTAACGTTTCGAACGTTAGTATTAATAATTTGCCGCCGCTTTTCGCTAATACTGAAGAGTATGAAATTTTCCGTTCACGTCATGCGGCTCACAAAATCAAAAGAGCTGATTTAGCAACTCATATAGGTCCCGCCTATCTGGGCATTGACGCTGGCTCAACCACAACAAAACTGACACTGATTAATAGTGCCGGTGATTTGTTATACTCAGATTATGGCAGCAATCAAGGCCGTCCTTTAGTATCTGCCGTTACTGCTCTGCAAAAGATGTATTCATGCTTTAACAAGAATACCTATATTGCCTATGCCGGCGTTACAGGTTATGGCGAGAAAATGGTACAAGCCGCTTTACAAGCTGATATGAGCGAAGTTGAAACAGTTGCCCATTTCCGTGCAGCCGAAACTTTCCAGCCTGGAGTGACCTTCGTCATTGACATCGGTGGTCAGGATATGAAGAGTTTTACTGTTAAAGATGGTGTCATAGATTCCATTAAGTTGAACGAGGCTTGTTCTTCAGGCTGCGGATCCTTCATCAGCAACTTCTCACAATCACTTGGCATGACCGTTGAAGAATTTGCTAAAACGGCTCTTTCATCGGCTCATCCGGTTGATTTGGGGACCCGCTGTACTGTTTTTATGAATTCCAAAGTTAAACAAGCTCAAAAGGAAGGTGCTACAGTCGGCGATATTTCTGCCGGCATTGCAATTTCCGTCATTAAGAATGCATTATTTAAAGTTATCCGCATAAAAAATACTGAAGAGCTTGGCACAAAGATTGTTGTACAAGGCGGTACTTTCTACAACGATGCTGTTTTACGCGCACTGGAAAACCTCCTGCAATGCGAAGTGGTAAGACCGGATATAGCTGGCCTCATGGGCGCCTATGGTATTGCACTATTGGCCAAAGAGGCTGCACCTGCCGGAGTACGTTCTTCCATTTTGCCTTCTACAGAATTAGATAACTTTTCCATTAATCGCACAAACTATCGCTGTGCTATTTGTGGGAATCATTGCCTCATTACATCATTGAAATTTTCAAACGGCATCAAGTATCAGACAGGTAATCGCTGTGAACGCGGACTTGGCAAAGCGTTACCAAAAAATCCTGTGCCGAATCTTTATGCCTACAAATTGGAGCGTGTCTTCGCTTATCAACCTTTGGCAGAAGCGGAAGCTCCAAAAGGTTCCATCGGTATACCAAGAGTACTAAACATGTATGAAGATTACCCCTTCTGGTTCACTTTTTTTACAAAATTAGGCTACAGAGTTCTTCTTTCCAATAAATCTTCCCGGACTCTCTATGAACAAGGACTGGAAACTATCCCTTCCGATTCTCTTTGCTATCCGGCAAAAATGGCACATGGTCACATTATTGACCTGATTAACCAAGGTGTCACCAAGATATTCTATCCGTGCATACCCTACAATATCAAGGAAGATATGACAGCAGACAATAGTTATAATTGTCCTGTAGTTACTTCCTACTCTGAGAACATACGTGCCAACATGAAAATCCTTTCGGAAAAGAATATCGAATATATTGAGCCTTTCCTACCGCTCGATAATCCTGAGCGTTTAGAAAAACGCCTTGTCGATGTGCTTAAAAACGAAAATATTGCGCATGCTGAAATTGCTTTGGCAGCCAAATGCGCCTATCTGGAATTGAAAAATTACAAAGATGATATTCACCGTCAAGGTGAGCAAGTTCTGGAGTATATTAAGAGAACAAAAACTCCAGGCATAGTATTGACCGGGCGTCCATACCACATTGACCCTGAAATTAACCATGGTCTGCCAGAATTGATACAGTCCTTCGGCCTTGCTATTCTTTCGGAAGATTCCATTTGCCATCTGGCAAAAACGCCAAGGCCGATTCGCGTCATGGATCAGTGGATGTATCACTCCCGCCTCTATGCTGCTGCTTCTCTGGTCGCTAACAGACCTGATCTTGAACTAATTCAGCTTAACTCTTTTGGCTGCGGTCTGGATGCGATAACTATGGATCAGGTGAAGGAATTGCTCGAAGCCAACCACAAGATCTATACAGCCATAAAGCTTGATGAAATCAATAACCTTGGCGCAGCACGCATACGTATACGCTCGCTCTTGGCTGCTTTGAAAGTACGCAATGCCAATAATACCGCAATTATTGAAGAAAATCTCCATAATCACTGGCCGACTTTTAAAAAATCCATGAAAAAGACGCATACTATCCTGGCACCTCAAATGTCTCCTGTTCATTTTCAATTTTTACAGGCAGCGATCGAAGGTTCTGGTTATCAGCTTGTAATTCCTCCGATGCCTGACAAAAGAGCAGTTGATCTCGGCTTGAAATTTGTCAATAATGACATCTGCTACCCTTCTATTATGACAATCGGTCAACTACTGCAGGCGTTGACATCAGGGCAGTATGATCCCGAGTATACTTCTGTACTGCTTTTTGAATCAGGTGGCGGGTGTCGTGCTACCAATTACGTTGCTCTGATGCGCAAAGCGCTGAAAGATATCGGGCTGCCTCAGGTAACGGTATTCTCTTTATGCGGCAAAGACTCCGGCGAATTCCGTATCTCCATTGGAACCATGGACAGACTTCTGATGGCTATAACTTATGGTGATTTACTGATGCGCGTCATGCAGCACGTACGCCCGTATGAACTCAGACCTAATTCCGCCAACGAACTTTACGAAAAATGGTCTGCAAAATGCCGTTATGACTTGATTAAATGTAATCGTTGGCAATTTAAGAAAAATATTCTTGGCATAGTGCGTGATTTCGACAATATGCCTCTGAAACCGCAGAACGCTAAGCCAAAGGTTGGTCTTGTTGGGGAGATACTGGTTAAATATCATGCCATTGCCAATGGGCACATTGTGCAAACCCTCGAAGAAGAAGGTGCTGAAGTCATAGTACCCGACTTAATTAACTTCTTCCTCTATACAGCCTATGATGATTGCGTCAAGTACAAACTGCTTGCTGGCAGCTTAGCTAATAAGATTAAATCCAAAATTTTTATTCATATTGTTGAACAATATCGCAAAACTCTCGAAAAGGCTCTGCATAGCAGCAAAAACTTCAACCCACCAGAATCTCTCAAAGAATTGATTGCCTTGGCCAAAGATCATGTTTCGCTCGGCAACATAACAGGAGAAGGCTGGCTCCTGACAGCGGAAATGATTTCACTGATCAAACATGGCATTAATAACATCATCTGCCTGCAGCCTTTCGGCTGTCTGCCTAACCATATAGTCGGCAAGGGAATGATTCGCGAACTGCTTCATTCCTACCCGCAAGCCAATATCGTCCCTATTGACTGCGATGCCGGAGCAAGCGAAGTAAATCAATTGAACCGCATTAAACTAATGCTTGCCGTAGCCTTCGAAAAAATTAAAGAGCACAAATAAAAAAAGCTGGCTTTGCAGATTTGCAAAGCCAGCTTTTTTACTAACCTTAAACCGCAACCGGCAGCACATAAAAAAGTACCGCAAAAAACTGGAAAGCACTTCCTGCCATAACGAACAGATGCCAAACAGCATGATTATAAGGCATCCTTTTCAACAAGTAGAAAATTGCGCCCACACTGTAAAATAAGCCGCCAATTCCCAACCAAACCATACCCATGGTATCTAGACGTTCCAGCATCGGTTTGATACAAATTACAATCAACCAGCCCATTAACACGTAACACAATGTAGATAACTTACGAAATCTATGTACATAAAAAATAGTAAGCACAATACCTACAAGCGCCAAGCTCCAGATAATACCAAGTATCGTCCATCCCAACCAGCCATGCAGAATTATCAGAGCAAATGGTGTATAGGTACCGGCGATCAGCAGATATATGGCCGAGTGATCAAAAATCTTGAATAAATTTCTGATACGCTCGTTACGAAAACTATGGTACAACGTCGACATAAGATACATTAAGAACAAAGTGGCACCGTAGATGCTGAAACTCACTACATGCCATGCACTACCGTGTTGATAGGCCAATAGCACAAGAAAAACCAGTCCAATAGCCGCAGCTAAAGCTCCTATTCCATGCGTAATCGCATTTAATTTTTCCTCCATATTTCAGCACCTCCTGTTAGCTGAGTGATATGTGTCGTAACACAATTCCAGTATAACACTTTTTGCTAAAAATATCATTTTAGGGAAAATTCTCATTTAATTACGATTATCGTTTGCAATTATCTTTACATATTTTTATATGAAAATTCAAAACAAACTTACTTGCGGAGCAATATTTCCTATGCTGAATTTATATTTTTTAGCCATTTCATCAAAGGATGCGATACCAGAATCCTCGCACTCCCGCAAGAGAACCATAGCACAGGCCCTGGCATCTTCCAAGGCATTATGGTGAGCAAATTGAAAACTGATACGTTTTGCTAATACATCAAGGCGATAACTCATTAAATCCGGCCAAACCGCTTTACCAATAAGCCAACTGCATACATACCTGATTGCCGGATAGGCCAGATTATAATCGTCGAGCGAGGCTTTCAATACCTTGATATCAAAAGCAGCATAATGAGCAGCAACCATCTGTCCATCCAGCCTTTTTGCCATCTCCGTCCACACCTCAGAAAATTCTGCAGCATCCTCCACCATTGCTGGGGTAATACCATTAACCTGTATGTTACTGCTGTCAAAAATCATTTTTTTAGGTTTGATAAGACTATAATATTCATCAACTACTATATTATTCTTTATCGTAACGATACCTACCGAGCAAGCACTGGCAGGATCAATATTTGCAGTTTCAAAATCAAGAGCAACAAAATCCAAAATCAACACCTCCAAATAATAAGCTGTAATTGATAATATTTATTATACTACAACAATTGTCCTTTTTGCTGTAACTATTTTGATCTCACACTCTATGCGAAGTGTGACTATTATTGATAGCCCGAAAGTTTGCAGTGCTTTAAATTTCAATCTGCACATCCCGCGTGGGGTGCGACTAAAATGGTGTCAGTGGGAACAGTTACAACAAGTATTTCAATCCACGCACCCCGCGTGGGGTGCGACTTATCCCTGAAAACATCTTTTACCGCCTAGCCATATTTCAATCCACGCACCCCGCGTGGGGTGCGACTTCAGTCTTTAGTGTGATATCGTCATCGTAGATATTTCAATCCACGCACCCCGCGTGGGGTGCGACTGACCAAGCACCGAATAGAGAACCAAGAAATGCAATTTCAATCCACGCACCCCGCGTGGGGTGCGACTTCACTTAGTGCAAATTTCAGTAATCCAAACAAATTTCAATCCACGCACCCCGCGTGGGGTGCGACATGGAGCTTACGCAATTTGCGTTTATTAGGTCCATTTCAATCCACGCACCCCGCGTGGGGTGCGACGAGCTTGATGAAAATTATCAAAGCAAATCTGATATTTCAATCCACGCACCCCGCGTGGGGTGCGACATGGGGCAAGGTTACAAGCCTACAACCTGCAACATTTCAATCCACGCACCCCGCGTGGGGTGCGACTTAGTTTAGTAGTTGTGCCTATTCATTTAGTGCATTTCAATCCACGCACCCCGCGTGGGGTGCGACTGCTGACGGTGGCGAAGTAGTAATAAAGGTAAAAGTATTTCAATCCACGCACCCCGCGTGGGGTGCGACATTTGAGTGTCCTAACGGGCATAGGATAGTACAATATTTCAATCCACGCACCCCGCGTGGGGTGCGACTGCCAGCTACTTCCTTGCGATGATACCCACCTGTATTTCAATCCACGCACCCCGCGTGGGGTGCGACGCGGCAGAGCGCAAGGCTTTACTCGCAATGACGATTTCAATCCACGCACCCCGCGTGGGGTGCGACGCCAGCTTCGGCAAGTGCTTGTACTTCTTGCATTATTTCAATCCACGCACCCCGCGTGGGGTGCGACCAATTGCCATAACAAGCTCATTGACATCCTCCTATTTCAATCCACGCACCCCGCGTGGGGTGCGACTTTCTTTACACCATCTGCCTGATGCCTACGGTAGCATTTCAATCCACGCACCCCGCGTGGGGTGCGACTAATATTGCTGTCTCCATATTTGCAAAAGCCTGATATTTCAATCCACGCACCCCGCGTGGGGTGCGACTCTTTCCGTCAATTGTTGTTGCAATATTACCCATTATTTCAATCCACGCACCCCGCGTGGGGTGCGACATGCTTCCTGCTCGGCCTGAGCCTTAGGTATTCCATTTCAATCCACGCACCCCGCGTGGGGTGCGACCGCAAGCTCATACACGCCCATGTCATCAACATAATTTCAATCCACGCACCCCGCGTGGGGTGCGACATCAAGTCAAGAAGCGCATCCGGATCTCTTGCATTTCAATCCACGCACCCCGCGTGGGGTGCGACGTTGATGAGCTTGTTACGGCAATAGCGATTAATATTTCAATCCACGCACCCCGCGTGGGGTGCGACGTAGAGCGAAGGCTGCGACAGGGGATATCACTGAGATTTCAATCCACGCACCCCGCGTGGGGTGCGACAAATATAAATCACGGCGGTAGCGTGTCAAATTGGATTTCAATCCACGCACCCCGCGTGGGGTGCGACTTGACCAGGCCGTCGCAGGTATCAAAACCACGCTTATTTCAATCCACGCACCCCGCGTGGGGTGCGACTTGTTGATAGCGCTGGCTTATTGTCGTTCGCTTCATTTCAATCCACGCACCCCGCGTGGGGTGCGACGGCACCTCAAAATTATATAACCTCATTCGGGCAAATTTCAATCCACGCACCCCGCGTGGGGTGCGACTGTGCCAACGTGGTTAAAGCCTCGGCTTTCCAGATTTCAATCCACGCACCCCGCGTGGGGTGCGACGATAACTGCTAAACGTGAATATTATTTAACCGGCATTTCAATCCACGCACCCCGCGTGGGGTGCGACATGTTTCGCCCTGTCTAATATTAATAAGATGTTATTTCAATCCACGCACCCCGCGTGGGGTGCGACGCTCAGCGTGCGCCACTATCTGCTTATATCTAATATTTCAATCCACGCACCCCGCGTGGGGTGCGACCTTCGAGTTCGCCAGCGTTCTCGATGTCAGAATACATTTCAATCCACGCACCCCGCGTGGGGTGCGACCTACACGACTACCAAGGCTGCTATTCTTGCGGCTATTTCAATCCACGCACCCCGCGTGGGGTGCGACCTGGAGCAATTGGCGATGTAATCGCTTTGGACGTCATTTCAATCCACGCACCCCGCGTGGGGTGCGACAGGTTGCATCGTTCCGCAATGCGGACATGGTACGTATTTCAATCCACGCACCCCGCGTGGGGTGCGACGGTGCAACAATTAAGCTAATCAATATGATGTCTGAATTTCAATCCACGCACCCCGCGTGGGGTGCGACTCATCCACGAGACATGGAGCATGTCACTGTAGCTATTTCAATCCACGCACCCCGCGTGGGGTGCGACCCTTTGTCGTGCAGTATTTTTCCAGCAGTCAGAACATTTCAATCCACGCACCCCGCGTGGGGTGCGACACTTTTGTACCAATAAGAGTTGTGATTGTTGCTGCATTTCAATCCACGCACCCCGCGTGGGGTGCGACAGGGTCAACCTGCGTCATACGGTTGCTCATCCAAATTTCAATCCACGCACCCCGCGTGGGGTGCGACAATCAAGCAGAGATAAAGCAATATCAACGATTAGTTATTTCAATCCACGCACCCCGCGTGGGGTGCGACGCTAAAAATATTATCTAAAATAACAATATCGTTATTTCAATCCACGCACCCCGCGTGGGGTGCGACTCGTTAGTGGTTGGGTTTGCAAGGGCAGTATCAATTTCAATCCACGCACCCCGCGTGGGGTGCGACGTCCAACAGCAGGTGTTTCAGCAACACTAGTTAATTTCAATCCACGCACCCCGCGTGGGGTGCGACATTACTTTGGCAGTTATTTGAAATATTATTATATTTCAATCCACGCACCCCGCGTGGGGTGCGACAAGTGGTATATTATCATGTAATTCACACTCTGTTATTTCAATCCACGCACCCCGCGTGGGGTGCGACAAGAATTAGAAGCAGAGCGTGAACGTATCCGCAAAATTTCAATCCACGCACCCCGCGTGGGGTGCGACCGGGTAGCGTAAAAAACAGTCAACATGTCATGGATTTCAATCCACGCACCCCGCGTGGGGTGCGACAGCTCCACCAAGTTGAATTGATAGCTCGTGTGGCCATTTCAATCCACGCACCCCGCGTGGGGTGCGACTATTGACCGCCGGGCTTTTGATACCGACGGTCTATTTCAATCCACGCACCCCGCGTGGGGTGCGACATGTTTCCTCGCGAAACTAGCTTTCTTTTACCACATTTCAATCCACGCACCCCGCGTGGGGTGCGACGTGTTCATGCGGCTTTCGGGGTTTATTAGAGTTGTGATTTCAATCCACGCACCCCGCGTGGGGTGCGACTGGGACGAAGACAAGCACGAATGGGAGTACCTGTATTTCAATCCACGCACCCCGCGTGGGGTGCGACAACCGACTTGCCTGTCAAATTAGCAGGTGGATAATTTCAATCCACGCACCCCGCGTGGGGTGCGACCGTTGCTCATTGAGAAAGTACCATCTATATAAATTTCAATCCACGCACCCCGCGTGGGGTGCGACTAGAAGGTAAGATTTCATCAGCAACTTTCACTTATTTCAATCCACGCACCCCGCGTGGGGTGCGACTGAGAATGTTGCGTGTTCGAGGTCGCCGATCATGATTTCAATCCACGCACCCCGCGTGGGGTGCGACATGATGTTATGACTAAGGGCAGCGGCGATGCCAGATTTCAATCCACGCACCCCGCGTGGGGTGCGACAGGTATTCAGGATATTCTTGTTTGTTTTGTTCGTATTTCAATCCACGCACCCCGCGTGGGGTGCGACAGGTATTCAGGATATTCTTGTTTGTTTTGTTCGTATTTCAATCCACGCACCCCGCGTGGGGTGCGACGGAAGGGATATTAATACTTTCCCGTATTTTATCTATTTCAATCCACGCACCCCGCGTGGGGTGCGACTTGCGGCTTTGATTGCCGTAACGTCTGCATCAGTATTTCAATCCACGCACCCCGCGTGGGGTGCGACAACATCAGTTATAAGCGATATGCCACGATCAACAGATTTCAATCCACGCACCCCGCGTGGGGTGCGACGTAGTATTCGTGACCTTCATTGTCAGTTACCTTATTTCAATCCACGCACCCCGCGTGGGGTGCGACGCATCTTCTTCTTGATCAGGTACTCTTTTGTCTTATTTCAATCCACGCACCCCGCGTGGGGTGCGACTTTGCCCCAAAGGAATTTCTTCAATACTTCTTTTTATTTCAATCCACGCACCCCGCGTGGGGTGCGACGTTCGTAAGTCCTTTTGCATTGCAAGCTTTTTAACATTTCAATCCACGCACCCCGCGTGGGGTGCGACCATCTGCCTGTTAAGCGATGATATTTTATTGGATATTTCAATCCACGCACCCCGCGTGGGGTGCGACAACTCTGCCGTATGACCTTGAGATGGCTTGCATTATTTCAATCCACGCACCCCGCGTGGGGTGCGACATACAATATCAGCGGGTAAACCGGCTTGCTTGGTATTTCAATCCACGCACCCCGCGTGGGGTGCGACTGAAATAGTAAACAATACAGAAAAGTTAATTGCTATTTCAATCCACGCACCCCGCGTGGGGTGCGACTTGTTGTGCTTATGTTTTTATATGTAAAAATCATATTTCAATCCACGCACCCCGCGTGGGGTGCGACCCTTGCTTAATTGCAGGGCTTATTTTTTTATGTTTATTTCAATCCACGCACCCCGCGTGGGGTGCGACTAAATATTATTTATAGTAATTTTGTAGATTTATGTATTTCAATCCACGCACCCCGCGTGGGGTGCGACTTGAGCCAACAAGAGCAGAAATGGAATCAGCAAATTTCAATCCACGCACCCCGCGTGGGGTGCGACATCAGGCAATGGATGCAGCACAACAAATTTTTATTTCAATCCACGCACCCCGCGTGGGGTGCGACATAAAAACCGCTGTATTCAATTTGCGGATTAATATTTCAATCCACGCACCCCGCGTGGGGTGCGACTTTTTGTCCATGACGAAGGCAGCTTGGTAATACACATTTCAATCCACGCACCCCGCGTGGGGTGCGACACATTAATAATTCTTTTTGATAACCCATTACAACATTTCAATCCACGCACCCCGCGTGGGGTGCGACCAAAACACCATGTATTAATTCTCCTTCAAAATATTTCAATCCACGCACCCCGCGTGGGGTGCGACTGTTGGCTAACAGATCATCTGAATCAAAGGCAGCTATTTCAATCCACGCACCCCGCGTGGGGTGCGACACTATCTTATCGCCGATTCTTACCGCTTTTGCATTTCAATCCACGCACCCCGCGTGGGGTGCGACAAAAATTGCAAGGATTGATTCACATTATTGCCATATTTCAATCCACGCACCCCGCGTGGGGTGCGACATAAAGTCGCTTATAACTAAAATATGAGCATAATATTTCAATCCACGCACCCCGCGTGGGGTGCGACAGTATTTTAGTACCCTGATCGGATTGCCAACTTTTATTTCAATCCACGCACCCCGCGTGGGGTGCGACGCTTCAACCTGGCCTGTTTTCTCCAGCCATAGTTATTTCAATCCACGCACCCCGCGTGGGGTGCGACATCACAAATTGACGATTATACATCTAATGAACAATTATTTCAATCCACGCACCCCGCGTGGGGTGCGACTCCAGTTTGATTATTTTCTCTACTTTCTCGCCATTTCAATCCACGCACCCCGCGTGGGGTGCGACGTTACCGCCTGCCTGACTGACGCCCGCGAATGGCACATTTCAATCCACGCACCCCGCGTGGGGTGCGACACTTTGCAAATTGCATAAAACGCAAATTGCTTTTTATTTCAATCCACGCACCCCGCGTGGGGTGCGACCCATTTTTCTTAGCTTCTTCTTTGGTTAGATTATCATTTCAATCCACGCACCCCGCGTGGGGTGCGACGGGCAAATAAGAATATCAACGGTTACAGTGATGATTTCAATCCACGCACCCCGCGTGGGGTGCGACCCAGATAGGACTTGGCCGGAGAGGGACCCAACTACATTTCAATCCACGCACCCCGCGTGGGGTGCGACGCGAAGTTGTGTTTGTAGACTGTTATAAACCAGCAATTTCAATCCACGCACCCCGCGTGGGGTGCGACACCATCATCATAACGGTTCTTACCTACTCCGTTATTTCAATCCACGCACCCCGCGTGGGGTGCGACTTATAAGGTAAATTCAATATCTAAGATTAAACATATTTCAATCCACGCACCCCGCGTGGGGTGCGACTAGTTTTGGCGCCGGTGCAGAACGCAATACAATTATTTCAATCCACGCACCCCGCGTGGGGTGCGACTTCTTAGGGCATAGGGGCGTGCCCTTGCTGGTCTATTTCAATCCACGCACCCCGCGTGGGGTGCGACCAAAGCGGGAGTTCTAATAGCCAAAATCATGACATTTCAATCCACGCACCCCGCGTGGGGTGCGACGTTAAAAGTAATTTCTGCGTCCGTCTGATCAGCAATTTCAATCCACGCACCCCGCGTGGGGTGCGACTTTGCATGTGCTTCCTTTGTTTTTCCAGATGCCTATTTCAATCCACGCACCCCGCGTGGGGTGCGACTTGAAAAAATTCCAGAAGAGGTGGAACGCGAGCTTATTTCAATCCACGCACCCCGCGTGGGGTGCGACATGTGATTTGCAAATATGATCGGACGCATTGTACAATTTCAATCCACGCACCCCGCGTGGGGTGCGACCCTATTGTCTTGACTGCCTGGGCGGCGAACTTTGATTTCAATCCACGCACCCCGCGTGGGGTGCGACGGTAAGACCGTTGGCGTTATCAACCACCTGATCAAATTTCAATCCACGCACCCCGCGTGGGGTGCGACCCTTATGCTACAATGTCAGTGTAAGATTTTGTAAACATTTCAATCCACGCACCCCGCGTGGGGTGCGACGCAGATTAGATAATGAAAAAGTATTTATGCATACGCATTTCAATCCACGCACCCCGCGTGGGGTGCGACGCGGACAGGTTGTAGATGGGCAGTTTGCACCGGGCATTTCAATCCACGCACCCCGCGTGGGGTGCGACCGTCACCAAAAAATAAAAATGGAGGTATCAAAATATTTCAATCCACGCACCCCGCGTGGGGTGCGACGGAAGGTGAGTCAGGACCGTCACCAGTCGGAACAGATTTCAATCCACGCACCCCGCGTGGGGTGCGACACATACAACGAACAGACCAATCACGGCTGCGACATTTCAATCCACGCACCCCGCGTGGGGTGCGACCAGCTTTGCAGGCTATCTTTAAAAAAGACAAAAAGATTTCAATCCACGCACCCCGCGTGGGGTGCGACTGCTGATACTAATAAGCAAAATGCTAATACTCAGATTTCAATCCACGCACCCCGCGTGGGGTGCGACTGGCTGACAGATTAGCGGAAATAGCACGCGAGAGCGGATTTCAATCCACGCACCCCGCGTGGGGTGCGACATCATTCTAAGCACATCCTTGCAATCCTAATTAAATTTCAATCCACGCACCCCGCGTGGGGTGCGACAGTGGCAGTCAGCTTGTTCATTGGTCCTTGGATGATTTCAATCCACGCACCCCGCGTGGGGTGCGACATGAAGCAGTAAAACCGTGGTCGTTACCAGTAGATATTTCAATCCACGCACCCCGCGTGGGGTGCGACAATAGCACCTCCTAGAAGTGGTCAAGCATACCAGATTTCAATCCACGCACCCCGCGTGGGGTGCGACGAAAACGTATCGCCAGGCAATACTTCATCAGAAAAATTTCAATCCACGCACCCCGCGTGGGGTGCGACTGCTGCGACATATCAGAATACCCCTGAGCAACATTATTTCAATCCACGCACCCCGCGTGGGGTGCGACGTAACGCTTATACAAATCATAATACTCATCATAATATTTCAATCCACGCACCCCGCGTGGGGTGCGACTCATATCTGTCTGTTCGGCTATGACTTTCCTGATATTTCAATCCACGCACCCCGCGTGGGGTGCGACGGCTTATAAGGACTATGAGCAAGGTGCTTTCGCTATTTCAATCCACGCACCCCGCGTGGGGTGCGACGCTGTAATTCCGTCAACTCGGTTGAGGATATCATATTTCAATCCACGCACCCCGCGTGGGGTGCGACTACTGTTTAGCCTTTGCGTGGAGTATTCACCACCTATTTCAATCCACGCACCCCGCGTGGGGTGCGACATCATAGGCCTGCTGCTCAACTTCTGCCCGCATATTTCAATCCACGCACCCCGCGTGGGGTGCGACCTCCCATATCGGCGCCACCGGTTATAAAGTCAGCATTTCAATCCACGCACCCCGCGTGGGGTGCGACCCTACGCGTACGCTTATGCCAGCTGGTATTATATTTCAATCCACGCACCCCGCGTGGGGTGCGACCAATGACAAGTAAACTCCTGTCCATTGCTTTGCAAATTTCAATCCACGCACCCCGCGTGGGGTGCGACTTATATCCATAAGGATTTGATGTTTCCCAATAGATTTCAATCCACGCACCCCGCGTGGGGTGCGACTGGTACGAGCATAACCTACGGCACAACCTTTGCCATTTCAATCCACGCACCCCGCGTGGGGTGCGACTTGAGGGTTTTGGTACTTAAAGGCATCAACTTCCATTTCAATCCACGCACCCCGCGTGGGGTGCGACTTATTGCATTATGCATTTGAGCATCCGCTCCATATTTCAATCCACGCACCCCGCGTGGGGTGCGACTGGGAAGAAATATCTCAAAAAACAGGCATATCGCATTTCAATCCACGCACCCCGCGTGGGGTGCGACCGGATTCGGCTTACATGCATACTGGCTCCTGCGTATTTCAATCCACGCACCCCGCGTGGGGTGCGACGCAAGCCTGTTCATTGATCCAATCACAGGGCAGCATTTCAATCCACGCACCCCGCGTGGGGTGCGACTTGCCCACCGCCACCGCCTGAGCCGCAATTGTCCATTTCAATCCACGCACCCCGCGTGGGGTGCGACCTGCTTATAGGTTGCCGCTGCGGTAATTGCTTTATTTCAATCCACGCACCCCGCGTGGGGTGCGACTTTAAGGAGAGATTGATATGGACCAAGGAATAAATTTCAATCCACGCACCCCGCGTGGGGTGCGACAAGCCGTTCAAGATGATGGTTTAATGCTTTGCGACATTTCAATCCACGCACCCCGCGTGGGGTGCGACCTGATAAATAAGCAGTAAGCACACGCTTAAATATCTATTTCAATCCACGCACCCCGCGTGGGGTGCGACCTTTCAGGCACAATAAAGCGCAATAAACTTTTTTGCATTTCAATCCACGCACCCCGCGTGGGGTGCGACATCTTGCAGTGTCAATCATTCGTGAGCTGCCAACTATTTCAATCCACGCACCCCGCGTGGGGTGCGACGGCGTCGCCGTACCCGTCTGACGTTTTATCCGTCATTTCAATCCACGCACCCCGCGTGGGGTGCGACACTGATTGCGGGTAAGATATGCCGGATCTTGTTATTTCAATCCACGCACCCCGCGTGGGGTGCGACCAGCCATGAGCATGTTGATGACGCATCGCAGCGCATTTCAATCCACGCACCCCGCGTGGGGTGCGACTGCAGGTGGCTCTGCAGGTGGAAGCGGTGGCGCATTTCAATCCACGCACCCCGCGTGGGGTGCGACCCGGCCTGGCTAATATCAGCACTTGCCGGCAGAATTTCAATCCACGCACCCCGCGTGGGGTGCGACCCGGTTACCAGGGTGTTCGCACAAGCCATTACCATTTCAATCCACGCACCCCGCGTGGGGTGCGACCGCAAAATATGTACATATCTATAATATCAATGTCATATCTTGTGTTTTGCATAGTTTTGGCTACATAATTATAAAGATTAAGTGCACAAAACTGCTATTATTTGGTGCGAACCTTCTATAACTTTTATGTTAGCTCAAGATTCGCACTAAGTTTCTTATACAATCAAATCTCCTTCCAAATCAATGCTTGGCTTAGTACCAATATGAATTACTTTCTCAGCATAATTGTTGCCTAGATTGTAAAACCTCAGACTATCTTCCTCGATATTTATTATCGACCGCAACTCATTTTGCAGCTTCAAGTATTGGCTCCAATCAATACTGCACTCAAACACGGAGTTCTGTACTCTCTTTCCATATGAAAGGCATTTTTTAGCTACTCTTGTTAACCGTTTTCTACCTGCGGAGCTTTCTGTTGAAACATCATAAGTAACTAAAACTAACATAGCTCCACCTCACTTCCATAAAAATGGCGGATAAGCGTCTAAATCACCACGAATTGTTCTTGCCAACAATAGCGCCTGACAGTATGGAACTAGTCCCCATTCGATTTTTTCTTTCAGAAATGGATGTGTGATTTGTTCTTTTTTACGATTTTGCCAAGATGACAAGAACTTTTTGCGTGACTGCACATTCAAATAAACAGCACCCGAGCTTTGGAATTCAAAATCTGATTGTGTAATTTCGTTGCGATTTATTAAAGATAACACAAACCTATCTGCAAAGTGCGGGCGAAGTTCTTCCATAAGGTCAAGCGCAAGAGAGGCTCTTCCAGGTCTGTCTGTATGCAAAAATCCCACATAACTGTCCAATCCAACGACTTCAAGAGCATGACGACACTCGCTTGCAAGTAATGTGTAAGCAAAGGACATAAGTGCGTTAACTGGATCTGTTGGTGGCCTTCGGTTACGATTTTCAAAAGTAAATAACTGCCTGTTTTGCAGAATCAACTCATCAAACGCAGAAAAGTAATGATGAGCTGCGTTGCCCTCTACTGCTCGGATTTGTTCGGCATCCTCAAGTTCTAACACCTGTTTCAGTAGAGCGGTGATAAACTCGCTTTGCTTTTTTAGTTTTTCTGTGTCAAGTCGCAATGAGTAATCCCGAATTCCTCGTTCAACCACCCACTTTTGATTGTAAAGCTTACCGAAAATAAAGTTCTTAGCATAATCTAACGCGCGCTCATCATCGGCTATACGATACTGATCTCGTCTGAGCAGAACATTTCCGTTAGATTCGCCGTGAAATGTGCCGAGATATTTTCCGTATTCGGTCAGAAAGCTTACCGAAATTTTCCGGCTCGCACATTCGCTTAGCAATTGCGGGGTAGCCCCAAAGTAATTAAAAAGGATTATTTGCTCCAAGTTCAGCAACGGCACCCGAAGCAAAACATCACCTTCCTGTTTTACACAAATATTACCAGTATCGAGATAGCAATACGCATCTGGAAGAGTTACGAATAACACATTTAGCAATTTTCTCATTTCAAATGTGCCTCCATATATTCCTTCACAAAGGTTCTTTCCTGCTTTCCAAGATTTGGCAGACACAAGTCTTTGATACTGCAACTATCGCAGTGCTTCCCTTTGACCGCTTTAGGGGTATATTTTCGATTAAATACTTCGTGCATTGATTTTACGGTATCAGTTAATTTTGCACGAAGTTCGGGCGTGAAAATCACAATTTCTCTACGCCGAGGTTTCCCATAGAATAACGCTCCGTTTTCAATTTTACAGAGAAGCATTTCTTCAAGGCATACGGCCTGTGCACATAGTTGTAACCTATCGCAGTCATCAAGTTTCGTTTTACCGTTCTTATATTCCACCGGGTATGGCAGCCATAGGCCTTCGTATCCATGTAAGTACACACCATTGTCGGATTTATGAAACTCCACAATGTCACATTCTCCTGATATGCCTAACTCTGCGGAGCACACTTTCAAAGCACGAAAAATTATCAAATCGCCGCGTTTTTCTATGGCTTCGCCATCGTGCGCCTTAGCGTGCATAAACCTGCCGCTAGCGGTTAAATAGTTTTCATTCCACTGCTCTTCAATATGGATGAGCGCCCACTGCCTTGGGCAAAAGGCAAAGTGCTGTATACCAGACAGCAGCAGATAATCGTCTTCATAGTAGGTCATCCCAGTAAAATTTCTGGTTTCAATCCATCAAGAGATTCAACTGTTACATTACCATCTTTATCAATTTTCACACTACTGTGAACCTTTGCCGATGAATACTGCCCTGATTTGCAGTTATGATTGAACCATACGACTTGCAAGACCTGCATAGAACCACTCGGACGAGCAGCAGATTCATCACCTTCAAAAAGAGAACCAAGCGCTTGTTTGATTGCGTTAGCATCATCATCTGAAAAACCCGTTTTTTCAGCCAACTGCGGGCTAATACTGCCATATGTAACATAAACAGCTTTACTAACCCGATGTTTCATTCCCATAGTGTCGGAGGACTTTTGACCAACATCCTTTTCAGGAGGCTGTCCATTTACCGATTTTGTAATCTGTAATGACTCAATGATTACTGGTTCAAGCGAAAAAGCAGACTGTATAGAAACTGGACCCCTCACTCCGATAGAAACTGATTTTTCTTCCTCACCGTCGTTGCTTTGAGATTTGCCTTTTGGTATTGCAAATACTTGTCCAAAAGCACGAACATCTAGCCATTTTTGGCAAGCAACTATTGCTAATTCTTCCTTTAATTTAATTTTATCTACTTGCTTGCCCTTTTCAACTTTAGAGAGGTTATCAAGCTTATCTTTAAATGTATTCCTAAACCTTTCACTTAAAGAGCCATACTCGTCGGTTCTTTCAGTTTCCATTTGGACAAAAATATCATTGCCAAATGCTTGCAAACGGTTGCGTATTTTGCGTTTTAGACAAACATCGGAAACCTCGCCCAAACCATCACTTGTAGTGCGCGGTCTGTTGCCGCCTAGCGGATCACCGTTAGGATTTGCGTTTCTCACCGTGAAAATAAGTGCAAAATCAATTTTGTTCAGCAATGTCGTCATTACCATTTACCTCCAAATTAGTTTTTTTATTCTTTTTGTATAAAACTCTGTTTTGCGCAGAATAGCCAAGAAGATATAGCGGCGAAAGAGGATAGTTTTTTTCAAAATCTCCATTTCTAAACAATCCCATTATTTCATCAATCAGTGACTGGTAATACCTGGCTCCGTCAAGTTGATTTCTATATGGTATTAATTGAGAATACAGTTGTCCCCAAGTTGAGTAGGGCTTTACCTGAAATGCACTCATAAGTTTTACCGCATTGGTAGGTCTCTTATTGCCTGATTTATAGAGAACTTCATTCTCCATTTTGTCCGCAACCGATAATAACCTGCCGAACAGGTAATCACGGTCATTTCTAATCGTTTCCAGTTCCAATTGAATTTCCTCCTTTTGCTGCTTATAAAATTTTCTTGCCAAGGCACAAGTGATATTTATTGACTGCTTCCAGTCATTTTCATTAAATTTGCCGTTTGAATCGTTAAACGACATAGGGTGTGACGCCCTGTTGACCGCCATTTCTAACATGCTTTTTGGAAAAGCAAAGCTGCCGAACATACACTCTAATAGCTGCTTAAGAACTTTCTTTTTAAGAATATTGTATGATTTATCACCCCGCGATTTCCCATAAATGGCAAATATAATATCATCATAAGACGGCGCACCTATGTAACTGATAGATGTTATTTTATCTTTACCATTTTCGTCTTTCTCCTTTTTACAAGTGGTAAGATAATAGGAAGTATCGTTATGCCAATTTACAATGTTTTCAAGATAAGAGTTTTCCGAAAGTTCCTGATAAAAAACCACTCCCATTCTTCCGGTTGTAGCTGCATCAAATACAGCAATACAAATTTTTCTAGAATGCTGTTTTAGTTTACTTGCGTTGCCATAGCCCTGTAATACACCTTTAAGTTTTTTAGCATAATAATCATATAGCAATGCATTAACTCCTGCTAAAACATCAGCATTTGTTTTTATTTCTTCCATTTCAACAAATAAATCATAAGAATTATCCTGTGCTCTTGCTTTGACTTCGGTATTGTTATCAACTGCCCAGGTAACAATTACTTGTGAATCAACCGGATAGCCATAGTTAACAATTAACCAGCGTAGCATTTGGTGCATTTTCTGTGATTGTACGTAGTCAACGATTATAGCATCGTTTTGTTCTGCAAACCGCCCGCGAAAGGTAAATTCTGATTTGTCATTGCATGATAACAACTTTGCGCCAGAAGTTGCTCTATTAATTTTTTTAGGATGTTTTTGTCCAATAATATCTACATTTATGCCAGATAAATAATCAAATAATATAATTCCAGGCTTATTAGAATCTCTCTTTACAAAATTAATCCATGATTCTCGCAAATTTATATCATTCCATATATCGTAGTTATTGCCATTAACGCTAACTATAAATCTAACACCTAAGTTTTTAACGATTATTTCATCTTTGCCACTGGAGTTTTTCTTGGTGGCAAAAATCAATTTACCGTTTTCGGACAGTACGCATTCATCAATTAAAAATAAATCGCTATTATATAAATCCTCGAGAATAGCATTTTTGATGATATATTTATATATTGCGTCAAGTATTTGCTTGGAAGTATCCTTTGCTATTTCCCGCCACTTATCAAGCTGAGATAAATAACAACTGAGCTTTTTCTCCTCCAAAACGCTTAAATATTCTAACTTGTCACATAAGGGATGAGGGAAACAAGCTGTTCCACTTCGCCCTTCGGAATCATCGGTGCATGGAATAATGATAGTTGTTGCTTTTTTATCACGAAAAGCACTTATGAATTCCCCATTCTGATTGATTCTTATACAAATTTGAGATTCAAATGTTGTATGACACATTGGTAACAGAGTTTTCTTCTCGTTTGCATTGCCAGCAAGATCAGTCTGTACGATGCCAACCGCTGCAGAACACTTCTCATATGTTTCAAGCAAATTTTGAAACAACCCCATCAGTAATCACCGCCTTCTCTTTCAGCAGAAAGCAAATTCTGCCCAATAATAAATTCTTTAATAGGCTGGTGCTCAAAGACAGTGCGGCGTCTTAATGATGTATCATTTGGATCTGGGAAAGCAATAATTCCGTCTCTCATAAAACAGTTCCAAAAACGCACATCAAAGTTTTGTGAAGGTGTACCATCTTCTTTTTTTGTCCTGTTCTCATCCGGATAATCAATTCCGTGAAACATAAATCCAAAATTCAGTTCGCCATACTCATCATAAAAACCATTGCCACTACCAAATTCACAGCTTGAAACATATCCTTGGCATTCCCGCGTTCCAAGAAAAATATCGCGTCTTCCTCCTTTTTCAATACTTCGCTTTGCAATGGAATGATGCTTATTTTCATTGCGATCATTCTGTAATTCAGGACGATTTTCATTCCAAACAAAGTGAGCAAGCACCTGGTAGCGTACATCTTTGAGATATGTATAATAAGCCAAGTCGTTGCCGCCGCTCATTTTTATCGGGCGAATGCCTTTGCCTTCTGTCTGGATTTTTCCCATAATACGAACTGCATCAATTATCCAAATAAAAGTCGGTTTCCAATAAATTGACTCTAAAATGCCTTTTAGGGCCTGATATGTCGGCACCTGATAAGAAAATTTCTCACCGCCAACACGGGTAATCGGATCAGAAAACAATGCATATTTTGCGAAAACTTCAAACTCGACAGAATTTCGTTTTCTAATGATCTTCTTCAATGCCTCTTCTTTCAATTTCTTTCCTCCTTGCTCAAACGATAAGATTATCCTGACTGGCTTCCATTACAACGCCAGTTTCCGGAGAATAATAAACTGCGCTAAGAAATATTATACCGGTTTCTTCATTCGGCCTACTCAATGCATTTTGTTCTGTTAAAATGTTAATCTGCCATTCATATAATGCAATACTAAATTTTTGTAGTTTTTTGATAATAAGAACTTTATTTTTCGTAAATACTCCTGCTGGCTCTTTGCAATATTCAGCAAACAAGTTCTCAGCTTCTTCACATGCCACAACAACCGACTGCGTATTTTTATCTATTAATGAGAAATTGCTATCCGCTGAATGAAACGCTTGTGCAAGAAAATGAGGAAACCTTTTACCGATGATATTTTTGTAATTATCTTTGCCATAGTTATTTTCTGATAGCATTGCATAGACTGTTTCCCTATATGATGGCGTTGAATAATCCATTTGGCTATCCTTTCCCTTAAAGTATTGCTGATAGAATTCAGTCATAACTGGTTCACCAAGCAAATCTGTATCATCTTCCTTTTTTTGTATAATTTGAGTCGTTGTTTCTTTGCCAGATTTAATATCATGAAGTTTATCGAGATTTTCATCTATAAGTGAAAAAGTATATACTGTTTTCGGTTCAATACTTTCACCGTTTCTGTTACATCTGCCTGCTGCCTGAGCAATGGAATCCAAACCCGACAAGGCACGAATGACACAAGAAAATGAAAGATCTACACCTGCTTCAACAAGTTGTGTGGCAACACATATGATTTTAGTTCCAGTTTTTAAGCTGTTTTTAATTCTATTTATTATCTGTAATCTATGAGCAGGAAACATTGACGTTGAAAGATGTAGCAGTTCAAAACCTTCCGCAGTTTTCTTAAGCTGGTTATAAATATCAAGTGCGGATTTTTTGGTGTTCACAATAACAAGGCAATTACCATTCTCAATTGCCTTCTGAAGAATAAACTGACTGGCACTAACACAATCTTTTTCACTTTCTGTTTTCACAACAACTCGTTTAACATCCTTGAAATCTTCATCACAATCAATTAACTTAGGAGTATCAGAAAGCAATAAATTGGTGCGCTGCGTTTGTTCCAGCGTAGGTTGCGTCGCTGAACAAAGAATGATTGTCGAGTTTAAGATTTTGGACAAAAATGAGACAATTTCATTAAAACAATGAATTGTTTTAATCGGTAAAGATTGTATTTCGTCAAATATTATTACGGAATCGGCCATTGCCGCAAATTTTCTTAGTTTTCCAGCTTTAGCAGACATAACTGATTCCATAAACTGGACCATTGTAGTAATGATAAGCGGACTGTCCCACCTTGCGGCAGAAAGCTTCCTAATTTCAGACGCCTTTTCATCTTCCGGTTCAACGATGTTTGAATGATGCTCAAAAATGATATCGTTGTCTTCCGTAAGATTCAAAATGTCACGCAAATTATTTGAAGTTTGGTCAATAATCGAAAGATAAGGAATAACATAAATGATCCGCTTTTTTTCGTATTTCTTGCAATGATGAAGCGCAAACCTTAAAGATGACAGTGTTTTTCCTCCTCCGGTAGGAACTGACAAATGATAAATGTTAGTTTCCTTTTCTGCAGCAAATTTGCATTTATCGGATACAGATTTGCGAACATGGTCAATCTTTGAATCATTGGAAAAGTTGGCAATATTAGCTTCAAATATTTTGATTAAGTTATCCCAGTCTGTCTTTGCACTTTCAAAACCTTCACCAATATCAAATAAGTACGCATCCAATCTGTCAGCATCAACAAGGCAAGAATATATGTACTTCACAAACAGTCCAAGAGCGAAATGCGCACTATTTTGACTTCTGTAAACCACCCTTATTTGAGCAATGAAATCACTTATTTCTGGTTTTGCATCATTAAATAGCTTTAAAAATATCTCTCTGTCATCGTCAGCTATCTTCCTTTTAATCTCTTCGAAGTAATACTTTGGATCAGCAGTTTTCGATATTTTTTCGTAATATTTTGCATTACCATCTGGAGAAACTCCATCATCTAAATAATTATGATGTGCAGTTACGCAGAATCCTATAATTTCTTTTAATATTTGCGCAGACTGACTATTATCCACAAATAACTCATTTGCTAACAAGGCCCCCTGCCAAGCATGAATAATACTTCCGCGTTCGCCTCCGTTTTTTATATAAATTTGAAATTCATCAGAAAGCTTGCCCAAATCATGAAGATACGCAATTAGTTTTGCAGTATTCGGATAGTGTGATATTGAAGATGAAATTTTTGCAACATTTTTTAAGTGCTCATCTAATATCTGTGTCTTTCCATAAGAGTTTTTTCTAGCGATTACCTGTTTTAGCATTGTATCTCACCTCCTGTCTCTTTTCGATTTATTCTAATACTTGTTTGTAGTTTTATAGTTCAGCTTACTTTTTATTATGTTATTGTACATTTTTTCAAATCAAAAGCTAATATATTCGCTGGCTAATCAATTGGAAAAAAGAGTAGCAAAATAACAATTGTCCGCATTTTATTTAATGTACTATCTGTAAATTATTTGCATGAAATTTGATGGTCATGTATAAACATGAAAATATATTTATCAGTTAAATAAAAAATCATGTCAATAAAATATCACGCTTATACTTTTACTAAAAATTCTTTCGCCTATACATATTTCATACACATATTCCCACGCTCAAATAACGCCTTAAGCCTTCGACAATTGTTTTTCTATTCCTTCTTAAATCTTATCGTTTTACCAAAAACATCATTTTTCTACTACAGTTGTCCTTTTTATTGGAGCTTAAATTGTTAATATTTGACTTTATTGAAATCAAGACATAGAATAATTATTTACACTTTTTCATACTGCACAATCTAAAATATACAATAAAAAAAGGTCCTTACGGGCCTTTTTTTGAGTTATTCATTTTGAAGTTTTTAAAAAATCCACAGCGAACTGGGCATAAATGCCGGCACCATCAGGAAGCACGTCTTCGTCTACATCAAAATCAGGATGATGGTGTACGCAGCAAATGCCTTTATCCTTATTTCTGGCACCGAGGAATCCATATACTCCCGGCGTCTTCTCCATATATACGGAAAAATCTTCCGCACTCATCATTTTATCCATATGTACAAGGGCTGTATCACCCATTTGTTTTGCAACAGCTTCCCTGGCAATTATATTAAGATTTGCGTGTTCATTGATTACCGGACCGGGGAAAAAGCAATACTCTGTTTCTGCTTTGCAACCGTAAGCTTGAGCAACTGACGATGCCATATCGCTAATCAACTTCGGCAGAGTTTTTCTAAAATCGCGGTTAAAGGTTCTGGTCGTTCCTACCAATTCGGTTTGGCCAGCCAAAATATTGAACTGTGTACCACCGTTCATCATGCCCACAGAAAGCACAAACGTATTCTGCGGATTATTGATGCGACTTACTAGTGTCTGGAGTGCCATGACAATAGCAGCAGCGGCTACGATAGAATCTTTGCCTTCCTGCGGCGCACTGCCATGAGCAGAACTACCGGTAATTTTTATGGTAAAACGATCGCTGGAAGCCATTCGTTCCCCATCTTCAAAGTTGGCAAAACCTGAATCAAGCAATGACCAGATATGCATTCCGAAAATTGCGTCTACACCATCCAAAGAACCATTTTCGACATAATGTCTTGATTCTACACCAATTTCCTCTCCCATCTGGAACAAAAGCTTTACCGTGCCCGCGAACTCGTCTTTGTTGGCTGACAATATTTTGGATGCCCCCAGCAACATTGCTATATGACAGTCATGTCCACAAGCATGCATAACGCCGGGATTCACGGAAGCATAATTTTTATTGGGATTCTCATTAATTGGCAGGGCATCGATATCTGCACGCAGCATAACTGTTTTGCCAGGCTTACTGCCAGTTATCGTACCTATGACACCTGTCAAATTTTCAAACGTAGTAACTTCTATGCCCATATTGGCTAGCTCTTTTGCGATTTGTCTTGTAGTATTGACCTCATGCGTAGACAACTCCGGATGCTTATGGAAAAAACGACGCTGCTTAATAATATATTCTTTTTCTAATTTTGCTAGTTCCTTGATATTCACAGTTTTTGCCCCCCTTTTCCGGGTTGCATAGCTGCTTCCTGCAGATAATCATGGGCGAATTGTGCATAAAGCGCAGCACCTTTTGGCAATATTTCCTCGTCAACACAAAAACTATCTGAGTGAAGAGGATAAACAGAACCGCAGGCTTCGTTATAATAACCAATGAAACACATAACGCCAGGAACCTTTTGCATGAGAATCGACATATCTTCAGAACCCATGACTTTAGGCATGGGCCTAAGAATATTTTTGCCATACAAAGCTTTCGCTGCCTCTCTGGCAATTTCGTTAATTTCAATATTATTGTTCACAACTGGCGGCTCGATAGGTGTGTTAACGAAATCTGCTTTGCAACCTAAAGCCTCGGCCGTATGACAAACTATCCGTCCAAGTTCTTTTTGTACTTTTTCTCTCATCTCACTGCCGTAAGTTCTGATAGTTCCTTCCATTTCAACGCGATCGGCAATAATATTGAATTGTTTGCCTGCTTTTACTGTTCCCACAGTTACAACCATCGGATTCAGCGGATCATTTTCCCTGCTGACAAAAGTTTGTAGATTCATAATGATTGAACTAGCTGCTACAATGGCATCTTTGCCAAGATGAGGCGTGGAACCATGAACAGAAGAACCTTCTACAGTAATCTTGAAATTATCACAAGAAGCCATACGATAACCATCTTCGATATTGATTGCTCCGGCTTCCATACTTGCCCAGACGTGAATTCCCAGCAAAGCATCTACGTCATCTAGATAGCCTTTTTCAATATAATAATTAGCGCCATGACAAGATTCTTCAGCCGACTGAAACAAAAGCTTCACCGTGCCGCAAAGTTCTTTTCGGTTAGCTGCAAGCATACGCGCAGCCCCCAACAGCATAGAACTATGGCAATCATGCCCGCAGGCATGCATTACGCCTTTATTATGCGATGCAAATTCCACACCGCTTTTTTCTTCTATAGGCAAAGCATCGATATCAGCACGCAGCATTACCGTTTTCCCTGGCTTATCACCATGAATTGTGCCTATTACGCCGTAATAATCTGAGAACAGGCGAACTTCTATGCGCATTTTCTCCAATTCGCCGGCAATATAGGCTGTTGTTTCTTTCTCGTTGAAAGAAAGTTCTGCATGACTATGGATCCATCGTCTTTTTTCAATAATATAGCTGCTTATTTCTTCAGCTTGCTCCTTGAAATTCATATTTTTCTCCCTTTCGACTCAACAGACATTAGCGGCAGCAATTATTTATCATTTATTAATGAAGGAAAATTCTGCCACCAGGTCCCAATGGTAAATCGAAGACAATCCAAGCAATAAGAAGAATAATCCAGGTTATCGTGAAGGCAAGTGAATACGGCATCATATTGGCAATAATTGTTCCCATGCCCGTGTCTTTTTCGTATCTTCTGGCAAAACCGAGGATTAGCGGGAAATAATAGAATAGAGGCGAAAGCGGATTAGTGATAGAATCGCCAATACGATATGCAGTCTGCGTAATTGCTGGGTCATAACCTAAAATCATCATCATTGGTACGAATACCGGTGCCAAAATTGCCCATTTGGCAGAAGCTGACCCAATAAAAATATTTACTATGCAGGAAACAATAACCAAACCTATTACCAACGGGATACCAGTAAAATTCATTTCTTTCAGAGCACCTGCTCCCTTAATGGCAATGATTGCGCCGAGATTGCTCCAGCTAAAATAATTAGTGAACTGTGCACAGAAAAAGCACAATAAGATATATGGCGCCATGTCTTTGAACGCGGCTACAACATCGGCAAACATATCTTTATCATTCTTATATCTGCCAGAGAAAAAACCATAGACGGCACCAGGTACAAAAAGAATCAGGGATACCGTTATAATAATGCCGCTCATGAACGGCGAGGTTGCTGCCATCAGAGATCCAGTTTTAGCATCGCCAAGAACAGGATCGTCACCCAAACACATTGCAATAATCACAGCAATAGTAATGAAAAAAGACATGATACCAATTTTCAAAGCCTTGTTCTGCTGAGGCGTAAGTTCTGCTGCTTTTTTGTCATAATCATATTTACTTAAATCAACGTCTTCAAATCTTGGTGCCATAAATTTTTCTGTTACAACTGTACCTATCACAGAAAGAACTATGCATGATGCTACCAAAAAGTAGTAATTGATTGCAGGTGAGGCTAAATAATTCGGATCAATCATCCGGGCAGCTGCTTCCGTATACCCATAAGCAAGTGCGTCTGAAAGTCCCAATGCAATATTAGCACAAAAGCCAGCCGCTACGCCTGCATAAGCAGCAAACATACCGAGCAATGGATGTCTCCCCATTCCCAAAAAAATAATAGCAGCTAACGGCGGCATTACTACGAATGCGGCGTCACCTGCAATGTTTCCGTTGATACCTATGAACATAATGGCAAAAGTAACCATTGCCGAAGAAGCGCTTCCAAGCATTTTTTGCATAAATGCACCCAAAAACCCGCTTTTCTCTGCAGCGCCGGCACCAATTACTGCTACCAATACCATACCAAGAGGTGCAAAGCCCGAAAAATTGCTAACGGCCTTACTCCACATAAGTCTGATGCCTTCTTTAGAAAACAGATTTACTACTGCCAGTGTTTTTCCTGTTCCAGGATGAACAGCAGTTACCCCCATTAAGCTAAAAACGCCGGACAAAACGACAATCAATGCTGCCAGAACGACAAACAAAGTTGCCGGATCCGGAAGCTTGTTGCCTGCCTTCTCAATCCAGGTAAGGATTCTGTCCAGCAAGCCACGTTTTTCTTCTCTCCCCATTTTCCCCACTCCCTTTTTAATATATTACGCTCATAATTATACTGCACAAGAATCTGTCTTTCAAGGGAAAACATTACTCCATAATTTTATAATTTCAGAGTACATAATAATTCTATTTGACGCCTACACATCATGTTATTCAAAACACAGAAGCCTGTCGCATAAAGTGCAGCAGGCTTCTCTGTTTAATAACTATATTCATTTTTTAACTCTCCAAAAATAATACTTGTTCTGAAGCCATACCTACGGTTATATTCGTTCCTGTTTGCAAGCGAGCAATTTCTTTTTTGCTGACAACCCATCTGAAAGTTTTCTTTGCCTGTGGTGAAAGCTTCAAAACCACTATCCAATTAAAGACATCCTCGATGACATTGATGATTTGTGCGTTGAACACATTCTCATATTCCGCACCGTTCCGCATCAGATGCGCATGTACTCCGACAAATCTGACGGTATCTTCGTCAATTCCTTGCGGAATTTTGAAGCCTACTCCCCAATCTTCTGCTATCACTATACCATTGCCTCTGCAAAAAACTGGCGAGATATTTTTGCAGCCTGTCAGAATGGTTCCCGTTACTGACTTCGGATTTTCAAACAGATTATGTTTTGTGCTGTTACTGACAATTTCACCTTTATCCAGAATAACAATCTGATCACACAAGCGAAAAACTTCGCCTCTATCGTGCGACACATAAAGAATCGGTCTGTCGAAACCACCAAAAATATCCAAAAGTTCTTGTTCGAGCTCCCATTTCAGAAAGCTGTCCAAGGCTGAAAGAGGTTCGTCGAACATTATTATTTCGGTATCAAGTGCAAGCATCCTGGCCAGTGCTGTACGTTGCTGCTGCCCACCGCTAAGCTGCGAGGGGTATTTGTTCTCCAGCCCGTTTAACCTGAGTTTGTTAATAAATTCATTAACAACATTATTTTTTTCAGGTTTTCCTTCCAAGGCAAATCCAATATTCTGCGCTACCGTCATATTGGGAAAAAGGGCATAGTTTTGAAAAAGGTAACCTACCCTGCGTTTTTGTGGCGGTAAATTAATTTTCTTATTACTGTCATAAAGAACTCTGTCATTCAGTACTATACGACCTGCATCCGGCGTTTCTATTCCAGCAATACACTTCAGTGTCATACTTTTACCGCAGCCGGAAGCACCAAGAATTGCTGTTTTTTCATCTGTAATAGAAAATTTGGTCCTTAACTCAAACTCCCCAAGCTTTTTTGTTATATCAACATCAAGCATCCATCTCTCACCCCGCTTTCTTAGTTAAATAAGCAGAGTTTTTCCCTTGTTTGGAAATCCAGCAGTTAAGCAAAAGTATAACCGCAAACGAAATGGCCACTACAACACTCACCCATTTATAGGCAAGCTCATAATCTCCTGCCTGTACCGCTGTATATATTGCCGTCGAAATAGTTTGTGTCTTTCCTGGAATATTGCCTGCTACCATTATTGTTGCACCAAATTCTCCCAATGCTCTTGTGAAAGCAAGAACTACACCTGCCATAATGCCATAAAAGCTATTCGGCAGCATTACACGCCAGAAAATTTTCCATTCAGATATGCCTAAGATTCTCGCAGCGTAAATTATATTATTATCTAACTGTTCAAATGCTCCTCTTGCAGTACGATACATCAACGGAAAGGACACAACCACAGCGGAAACAACGGTTGCTTCCCAAGAGAAGATGAAATTATAATCAAACAATGCAAAAAATTTGCCGGCATAACTGTTCTTTCCTAACAAAAGCAAAAGAAAAAAGCCAACTACGGTAGGCGGCAATACCATAGGCAGGGTAAATATGCCGTCCCAGAATCCCTGATATTTTTTTGACCTGATAACAAATACCGCAGCATAGATTCCAAGAAAAAAAGTGATTATAGTCGCAAGCACCGCTGTTTTGACAGATATCCAGATTGGTACAAAAAGTGTGCTATCCATAGGCTTACTTCACGGCAAAGCCGTATTTCTCAAATACTTTTTTCGCATCTGCACCTGCCAGATATGTGGCAAAAGCTTTTGCAGCATCTAACTGTTTCGTACTTTTAATAATAGCCATAGGATAAATTACCGGTTTGTGACTCCCTTCCGGAGCTGTACAAATTACTTTGTTTCCTTTAGATACAGCGGCATCAGTCGCATATACGACACCAGCATCTACTTCGCCAGCATCAACCCAGCTTAGCACTTGACGCACATTCGAACCGTAAACGGCTTTTTCTGTTACTTTGTCAATAATACCTAATTTTTTAAAGATCTCTTCGGAATATTGGCCGACTGGCACGCCTTTTGGTTCACCAAGTCCTATTTTTTTTACTTCATCTTTTAATACATCTTCAAACTTGGCTAAGTCTATTTTGCTGTTTTTCGGTACGATCAGTACAACTTTATTTTCCAATAAATTTTTGCGTGTTCCATCTGCCAATAAACCTTTTTTCTCCAAAGCATCCATTTGTTTTTGTGCTGCTGATACAAAAACATCTGCCGGAGCACCTTGTTCAATTGCTTGCTGCAACGCACCGCTGCTGCCAAAATTCAGCACCAGTTTTATATTAGGATTCTTCTTTTGGTAATTATCGGCAATTTCTTTCATGGCATCCGTCATACTTGCCGCTGCCGATATATGAATCTCTGCAGGCGCTGCAGCCTTCGTTTCTTCTTTTTTCTCGCCACCGCAGCCTGACATAATAACTCCCATTGCCAGCAAACTGATCAAGATTAAGTTAAGATTAAATTTCATCAACCATTCCTCCATTCATCAGATACATAATTTTTGAATATATCTTGAACAGCAACTGCCTCCCTAATAGATATGCCGCAGCTGATCAAACCATCCAATAACCTGACTGTCTGCAAAAAGTCACTATTACCTGCGCGTTCACCAATTCCTAAGATTGTCGTGTCAACCAAAGCAGCACCAGCCTGTACAGCAGCCAATGTGTTCGCTGTTGCCAATCCCAGATCATTATGTCCATGAAATTCAATTGAATAAGGACAGAAACATTTAAGACGCCTGATTTTTTCAAATGTTTGCGCTGGCGTCAGAATTCCTACCGTATCGGCATAGCGTATATGTGTTGGCTCATACTCATTCAAAAGCACCATGAACTCAGCCAAAAAGGCTTCGTCAGCTCTCGACGCATCTTCAAACCCTATGCTGATAGGATACCCGTAACATTTTGCTAAGTAAGCACATTCTTGTAATGTTCTTTTGACTTCGTTACGATTTTTTTTCAGTTTGTACTGTATCTGATTATCTGAGACAGGAACACTAATATGAATAATATCAGGCAAACATTCAAATGATTCCTTGATATCGTTTATCACCAAACGGTTCCAAACCGCTATTTGTGCTTTAGAACAACGTTGCTTTATCTTCAGGATGGTTTTTTGCTCTGCTGGTCCCATTGCTGGAACGCCTGCTTCAATTATTTGGACGCCACAGTTATCTAAAATTGCAGCTATATCCAAACGTTCTTCTTCGGTAAAGGCGATGCCAGGACTTTGAGCTCCATCACGCAAGGTGGTATCAACTATATGAACTTCGTTTCGCATATTCTTCCCCCAGAGCCGTCAAAAATTCCTCGTCGGTGAGGTGTCGTTTCAGGCGTCGCCCTTCTGTCTGCACATATGTCAAAAGACCGTCAATCATTCCTTCGCTGCAGTAAATTTTATATTCCTTCAATTTTTCTCGTATCGAAACATGACCGCTGTGGCTTCCCACTACAATCTTGCGTTTCATGCCAACCGCTTCAGGGGTAAATGGCTCATATAACTCGGGATTCTTCAAGATACCATCAACATGAATACCTGATTCCACAGCAAAAATTTCTCCGCCTATGACTGCTTTATGAGTCGGTATTTTTTTGCCAGTCAATTCTTGCCACAATGTTGATATTTTAGGCATTATTGTAAAATCCGTTGTCTTTGGAGATAATCTGCCTTTCACATATAAAGCCATAAGAACTTCTTCTGTTGCGGCTGTATTATGCAAACCGCCAAAAGCTGTCCTGACCTCACCGTCAGCTTCAAGTTCCCTTAAAGCTATTGCTCCTGCAATACCTAAGTCATCAAAAGGAAACAGCACTCTGCCTAAAACCTCCTTCGTCTCACCGAAAACAGGTATCGCAGTAGTATCTTGTGGCGGCAGAACAATTATTGCTTTGCTGTTAGGGTACAAAGAATCAGCTTTTTTCAATAACTCTTCAGTTTCAAGCGGATATTCAACAATAACAGGCAGTTGGCAAAGCGCTTTATAGAGGCCTACATATAATTCCACTTTGAAATTATCAGGTAAAAAGCACAGAGTACAGTCATATATCTGCATAGAGCCACCGCCTTTATTTTCCTGCTGCCTTTTTTACTGCATCCTCGATACGGTCATAAGTTGTAATTGAACGAATGCCAATAGACGCAAGTCTTTGACTTGGCGAAGAGCCGATGCGCAAAGCCAGAACTACACCACAATCTTTGATTGTTCTGATTATATTTTCTATCTTGTCATCTTTTTCGTCGTCGCATTCACTTTGACCAGTACAGTAAGCAAGTGCTTGCCGTTTTTCGATAAATTTAACCTTGACGCCATCAGTTTCATAAATATAGAATTCTTTAGCATGTCCAAAGTGTTGATCAACAAGAATGCCGCTGCTTGTTGCCACAGCTACTCTTTGCAAAGCATTAACTTCATTCTTCTCTTCAGTTTTGTGGCAGCCACGGAACTCAAGTGATACATCATTACCTAGTGTGCCTATAGCGTCGGCTCGGCATTGTTTGCAATGCAGCATTTGTTTGAGATGTTCACCGCATTTTGTACGCATCTCCATTACTTCTTTATTGCTAACGAGGGGCATATCTTCGAATACGCTTCCCTGTACAGGGATCATCTGCATTATATTGGTAATTTCGCATCCCAAGTCACGTACAGTTTTCACAACATCTTCAATATGATTTTCGTTAATACCTTTCAGCATAACGATATTAACCTTGCAAATTACGCCTCTGTCTGTCAGGAATTTTAAACCGCTGAGCTGATTGCCCAGAAGAATGCCAGCAGCAGCTTCACCAGTGTAAGTTTGTCCCATAAAATTAATGTGATGATATATCTTGGCACCAATCACTGGATCGACCGCATTAATAGTAACAGTCACATGGGATACACCAAGATCAACTAATTCCTGGGCATAAGTTGGCAACATTAAACCATTAGTTGAGAGACAAAATGTTACATCAGGATCTTGCTCACGAATTAGTCTTAAGGTTTCTCTTGTTTCTTCAAAATTAGCCAATGCATCGCCAGGGCCTGCTATACCGACAACAGTCAAGTTTGGTACTCTTTCTTTGACATAAAGATATTTTGCCAAAGCTTCCTGTGATCCAAGGACTTCTGTCGTAACACCCGGTCTGCTTTCATTCGGGCAGTCATATTTACGCAAACAATAATTGCACTGGATATTGCATTTTGGTGCAACCGGCAAATGAATGCGGCCGAACTGCCCTGCACCGCAATTGTAACAAGGATGAGTTTTAGTCTTGTCGCTATTAAGAGCGTGTGCCGCTTCTTTCGTAAGTGAGTAATTATTTGCCATCGTACCCTCCTGCATTGCTAATTTGCTGCCATCGCCGCCGTATCGACTTCCAGAATAATATTTAGCATAATTATCACTTTTGAAGTTTCTGTTTACCTGCAGCAAAAGTGCGTTATTAATTTTGTCCAGCATGTCCAACGAACCTTCGTAACCAAGCATGCGAACTCTCTGACCGCCTACCTGGTCATGAATCGGAAAACCGCATCTAATAAGATCAATGCCCAATTTAGCAGCAACACGCCGGCCGTCGCCATTACCAATCATTACATTAGCGTGTGTTTCAGTTGCCAGCTCTTCAATATTGTCAAAATCCGCGTCATCAATAATAAAGTTTTTTTCAATAAGCAATCTGTCGCAGGCTTTTTGCACTTTTTCCTGCAATACTGCGCTCAAATCCGCACATTCACTGCCAGTTGCTACAACCACTGGCACAATGCCGCTTTCGCAGCATAAATCGGTTATTGCCTTTACGATATCAGGTTCACCAAAAATTACCGCACGTCCCAAAGCACTATATTTATGGGCATCGACCAAAGCATCCAGATATCTCCTGCGCTCTGCTGCAACGGCGGGAATAACAATTCCACCAAGCTTTTTCAGTTCATTCAGGAGTGTGTCAGTCGCTTTTAAACCCACCGGCAATGATATTCTCTTATAAGGTACGCCATAAGTATCTGACAAATATTTGGCAGGTGAATATACATCTTCTACGAAATTGGTCAATTCAAGTGTAAAGCGAGCCCCACCCATCTGGCTTATTTCTGCCAGCGTTGTACCGTCTTCTGGTAAGCGGCTGTATTCAGGATTATAACCGCCATCAAGGTTGTCTGCTAAATCCGGCAGAAGAATGTATTCCAAGCCGCTTTGGTCAAGAATGGTTTTTAACCACCTGGTATTCGCAGGAGAAATCTGTCCTGTAATAATGTTTATTTTATTGTTTTTTTCTTCCAACATAGGTGTCTGCGCCAAAACCGAGTGTAAGGCACGAAAAAATCCTTCATACTGAGTTCCTGCATAACCACCGGACGAGACATGGATTATTTTAACTTTTTCATCTGGATTTTCAGCGTAAAAACGATGAATGATCCCCTTCACGTCTTCCCCAATTGTTTCCGCCAAGCAGGTTGTGGAAATACCAATGAGTTCGGGATTATAAACCTTGATCACATTTTTAATACCTTTGAGAAGGTTATCGGCACCACCAAAAACAGTACCTTGTTCCGTAAGAGCAGAGGAGGCCACGTCGATTGGTTCATTATAGTGTGTTGCCATATGCCTGCGGATATAAGTCGCACAGCCCTGTGAACCATGCAAAATGCTCATAGAGTGCCTGATTCCGAATAAGGCCGTAACAGAGCCCATAGGCATGCACATTTTACATGGATTTACATTAAGATTAACGAGATTCATACTCATAGTCAGCGACCCTCTCTTTGCTTCAAGCTAACAATTCCCAAACAGGGCTGTTAATGCTCAGATTAATTTCCTCAACAAAATTTTTAACACCGTCATACCCGGACAAGGCATGTTTTCGTTCATGATTGTGGTCGCAAAACGCTACTCCTAATTTATAGGCCAATGGTCGTTCCTTGACGCCGCCGACTAAGATATCCGCTTTTTTCTCCTTCATGAAGGTTTCGAGTTCAGAAGGATTGGCATCATCCATAATTATGGTACCGGGACTGCTGAGTTCTCTGATGATGTCATATTCTTCCTTCTGTCCTGTCTGTGTACCAACAACGACTGTTTCTATACCCAATTCATTAAACTGCCGAATTAGTGAAATAGCCTTAAAACCGCCGCCGACATAGATAGCAGCTTTCTTACCAGCTAGTTTCGGCTTATATTTTGTCAAAAAATCCTGCAGCTTGCTACTTTCTATTTTAGTCATTGTTTCGGCTTTCTTCATTACAGCTTCGTCACCCAAAGCAGCTGCTACGCGCAGAAGAGAGTTACTAGTATCTTCAATGCCAAAGAAACTGACCTTGATATAAGGTATCCCCCATTCCTGCTCCATCCTTTTAGCCAGATATGTACTGGACCCTGCACATTGCACAATATTCAGTACTGATTTTGATGCTGTTTGCAAGGTCTCCAAAGAAGCATCCCCAGTAATGGTGGCATTGACTTTAATGCCAAGTCTTTGAAAATATCCCTGCATGATCCACATTTCACCGGAGAGATTATAGTCTCCTAATATATTGATGCTGCCTGGTATTTTACTACCGTCAAACGCAGGCATAATAACTTTCATGATTGCATCACAGGCCAGCTTGTATCCTTGACTTTTAGTACCTGAAAAACCTGGAGCTTTAACAGGAACTACCAAAATGTTGTACTTCGCCTCAGCTGCTCTGCAAACAGCTTCAATATCATCACCTATTACACCAACTATACAGGTTGCATAAACAAAAATCAGTTTTGCATCATGTTTTGCGACTACTTCATCGATAGCAGTTTCCAATATCTTAGTGCCGCCAAAAATGATATCACGTTCCTTCAAATCTGTAGAAAAACTGTTGCGGAACAAATCACTGCCGCTGGTCAAACTGCCTCTGATATCCCATGTATAGCTGGAACATCCTATCGGACCGTGAATAATATGAAAAGCATCCGTGATAGGGTTTAAGACAACGCGTGCACCGCAATAAACGCAGGCCCTTTGACTAACAGAACCGGAAACGCTGACTTTTTCACAGCTGATACCTTTGCCATCACCATGACAGCAAAAATCACTGCTGATAATAGACTTTTTTCTTTCTTCTAAAATGTCAGCTGTCATAATAACAACTCCTTTGCCTGCCAAGTTAAGATAGCAAAGGGACTTCTGCATCAATGCATACCACATCGTAAGCAAAAGTCCCTTTAGATAATTTTTCTTTAACTACAACACTATTTCCAAATCTTCATCTGCACAAACGCGATCTTGTTTATCAAGGATTGCGTTCAAAATCATTTCCACTAGCCGCAATGCTCCTTTATAACCTACGATAGGCTGCAAAGCATGCGCATGGCGGTCTAACACAGGGAAACCGGCACGTACCAAAGGAATATCTTCGGCTTTAGCAATTTGTTTGCCATAAGTTGTGCCAATCAAAACATCGACAGTTTCATTCTTAATCCATTGATGCAGTTCGAACAAATCACCGTTGGCCTTGACTGTACATTGGTCAGCAACTCCGTATTTCTCTAACAAGGCAGCAGCTTTCTTGTTGAAAGACTCAATAGGCGTTCCGGTTAGCATATACTTCGGTATCATACCCATTTCCAACACCAGAGAGGCAATACCCAGAACAGTATCAGGATCGCCATATATTGCTGCTTTTTTCCCAAAAAGATGTGCTGATGCATCAAGCATAATATCGACAATTTGTCCGCGTTCTTCTTCTAATACATACGGAACTTCCGCATGTGTCAAACGTGCGAGTGCCATCACATACTCATCCGTATTTGCTATGCCTATAGGAAGCGGCAAAATATCTGAGTCAACACCTGTTTTACGTTTTAACACCATGCACGGTTCTTGTTCGGTAATTTCTCCCAGTGCCACGACTTTCCTAACCGCGCCGAGTTCACGTATTTCAGAAATCTTAGTACCGCCTTTAGGATACATATCATATCTGCCGGTAATTGGTGCGTCCATTACACCGCTTGTGTCCGGAAACATGATATAGTCAGCTTTCAGCAATCCGGCAATTTTTTTCATTTCACGCATATCGCCAGGATTAACAAAACCAGGGAAAATACCAATTTTGCCATTACAGGTTTCGGATTTTTCAGCCAGATATTCAATGAAACCAGCCATCATATTAAAGAAACCATTAATATGGGAACCTACATAGCTAGGTGTATTACAATGAACAACCAATTTTCCTTCCGGTATATCCATTTGCTGAATATAGGTATTAAGGTCATCACCGATGGTTTCCGAAAGGCAAGTCGTATGGCAGGCTATAATATCAGGGTCATAAATATCAAATATATTTTTTACTGCCGTTTTGACATTGCTGCCGCCACCGAATACACAGGCACCTTCAGAAAACGAGCTAGTTGTTGCAATTGCCGGTTCTTTAAAATGTCTGGATAAAACTGAGCGATGATAAGAAACACATCCTTGGGAGCCATGACTATGCGGCATACATTTATGAACACCTAATGCACAATATAGAGCTCCTGCCGGTTGGCAAGTCTTACATGGATTAATTCTTAATGCTTTGCGTTCAGTAATTTCTTTTGGTGTAAGATCTAACATTATTTCTCTCCTCCAATCTTACCCATCAAGGTAGAAGTCGTTTTCCAAGGAGCAGAAATAAGACCCCATGCCGGTGCATAAATTGCCATATAAGAATCTCTGGCAAAATTCAGTGCACCCTGGAAACAGGAATATGGGCCGCTATAGTCATACGAGTGCAACTGTCGGGAAGGTATGCCCGCCTTTAAAATCACGTACTTGTCTTTAATACCTGAATAAAAGATATCAGGCTTAAACATCTCGATAACTTTTTCCGTTTCATAGTGGTTGAAATCATCGACTGTAATAGTGCCTGCTCCCATATCTCGGAACATTCCCTTATATTCTTCCAGTTCTATCTTGTCCTTGAGTTCTTCAAAACGTTCACGGTCGATTATCAGACGATACTTGGCCTCATCTTTGGAAACTGTTATTTCTTCAATATTTTTATTATCTGCATCAAGCTTAATATTTGGGATAACCTCGCGACCTTCATACTCATCACGATGCGCGAACTCATAGCCGCCTATTACTGTCTTGATACCCAAATCATTTAGCAAGGCCTGATAATGATGTGTACGAGAGCCTCCTGTAAAGATTCCTGCGGTTTTTCCCGTAAGCTTTTCTTTATAAAAGCCCATATCACCGGCAATTGCAGCATACTCATCGGCAATAACTTCCTCCGTTTTAGCCGTTATTATAGGGTCATCAAAGTACATGGCTATTTCCCGCAAGCTGCGAATGGTTTCTTCTATACCGATGAAGTTTACCTTTAACCAGTCAATGCCAAATTTTGTTTTCATCATCTCCGCAATATAATTAATAGAGCGATGACACATAACAAGATTGAGGTCGGCAATATGCGAATCTTTGATTCCTTCATAACTGCCGTCACCAGTAAAGACATTCAGCACCTCATAGCCGATACGTTTTAACACACGCGATGTTTCCCAGCCATCACCGCCAATATTATATTCACCCAGAATATTAATTGTATGTTTGCCATAATGCGGAACAGCGTCACCGCTGCCGATAATATGTTTCATCAGCCCATTATTAGCGATATGATGCCCTGCAGACTGGCTTACGCCTCTATAACCTTCACAGCTAAAAGCTACGCATTGAATATCAAAGGTAGTTTTTGCCCAATCTGCAACAGCTTGAATGTCATCGCCAATAAGTCCTATCGGACAAGTTGAGCAAATCATGACACACGCTGGATGAAACAATTCAACCGCTTCCTCGATTGCTTGCTTCAATTTTTTCTCGCCGCCGAAGACAATATCCGATTCCTGCATGTCTGTTGAGAAACAATATTGAATAAAGTTTCTTCCATCCTCGGCCTTGGCTTTATTGCGGCGTGTTCCCCATGAATAGAACCCACACCCAATAGGGCCATGAGTAATTGTCACTACATCATGAAGCGGTCCCAGCACAACACCTTTGCAGCCAGCATAGCAGCAGCCACGGTTAACCATCAAGCCTGGAACACTTCTGCTATTTGCGGTGATCTCCTGCGGTACGCCGTCTTGCTCGAGCTGCACTATATGGTCCTTTCGGTTCTTAAATACTTTCGCAGCATATTTATCTAAAAGTTTATCGCGTTCCTGCATAGTCCCGCTCCTCCTTATTCATGAAACTCTCTGTCTTGCGACGCACCTGTTCGGATATTATATCCTAGCCCTATCGGCAGAACAAAAATTTTGCCATCACCAGGATTACCGGTCTGATTTACTTCAATAATTGTCTTGATTGCAACAGGTACAATTTCATCATCAACAACCAAAGAGAAACAACGTCTTGGAACAAGGCGGATACTTTCCGCAAGACTTTCGCCGATTTCATTGGCCGGTACTTCACCTTCATTATCCATAATTACCTTTGTAGCAATTGAAGCGAGAGGTTTTTTACCGCGTCCAACTCCCTTTGAACAAGTAAAGGACGGCAGTCCAGCCAATGCCAGCGCATTCTTCGTTTCATTGACCTTGTTGAGCCTGATAAATGCCATTATTTCTTTCATTTTCAGTCCCCCTTTACAAGCCCGGCTTGCCAGTACTGATAGTATAAGCTTCATCCACTGCAACAACGAAGATACGACCATCACCGTAATTACCATTGCCTGTCTTGGCTGTTTTCAATATTATACGGATAATATCGTCTTTATCTTTGTCTTCTGCCACAATAATCAATAACTCTTTCTGAATTTCATCGTAGTGCACTTCCCCAACGGTAATGCCTTTTTGACGTCCACGGCCATAAACTTCTTCCTTCGTAACGCCAACATAGCCTGCGTCATATAATTCCGACAAAACGTAGGCGGATTTTTCAGGTCTTACGACCGCACGAATCATAATCATATCTATTCTGCCCCTCTCTTTGCGTACATTTGCTGAATCAGCCCATAATGCCATATTCCATCAACAGTTGTTCAAGTCTTTCCTGTTCCATCGGTTTAGGAATCACAAACATATCATTACCGTCGATTTTGGAAGCAAGTTGTCTGTATTCATCTGCCTGTCCACATGTGGGGTCAAATTCAATAACAGTTTTTCTATTAATTTCAGCGCGCTGTACCATGTTGTCACGTGGTACAAAGTGAATCATTTGTGTGCCGATTTCTTTGGCAACTGCGGCGACAAGTTCTGCTTCACCATCAACCTTACGGCTGTTACAAATAAGGCCTCCCAAACGAACACCACCCGTTTGAGCGTACTTGGTGATACCTTTGGCAATGTTGTTGGCTGCATACAAGGCCATCATTTCGCCTGAACAAACGATATAGATTTCCTTCGCTTTGCCTTCACGTATCGGCATTGCAAAACCACCGCAAACAACATCACCTAAAACGTCATAAAACACATAGTCCAAATCATTCTCATAAGCGCCTAATCTTTCCAGTAAGCTTATGGAAGTGATGATACCGCGTCCTGCACAGCCAACGCCTGGCTCAGGGCCACCTGATTCAACGCATTTGATACCGCCAAAACCTTCTTTAAGTACAAGATCAAGCTCAACATCATCGCCAGCTTCACGCAAGGTATCAAGAACAGTTTGCTGTGCTAATCCTCCTAGAACCAAGCGTGTTGAGTCTGCTTTTGGATCGCAGCCAACAATCATAATTTTCTTTCCCATGGTTGCTAAGCCTGCATTAAGATTCTGGGTTGTCGTGGACTTTCCAATACCGCCTTTGCCATAGATCGCTACTTGTCTCATTTCCATTCCCTCCAAAATAAATATTTCTCGCAGCTTTTGGTGATTTAGCTAACAAAAAAAGCAGTCTGGGCATGCTATGCATGCCAACAAGACTGCTTTGTCTCCGCTTCTGCTACAAACGGGGCTACTAATATCACTTTATAAGCTTTGAGTCGTCCTTACCCACCAGCTGCATATTTTGCAGTGAATAGAACTTGGATAAATATTACTACAGCAAAAAATCCTTTGTCAATAGATTTTTGCTCATATACAATCTATTTCTTATTCCTAAATTGAATTGATTTATGTCATAATTATGAACTTTTAAATATTTTTGTAACTTATTTTGTTTATATTGTATTATTAAGATAATTGAAGTATGATAGTAAGCAAAATAATCATTCAGAGGTTCATAGTTCTAAAAAATACAATTTCTTTATTTTTGGAGGAGATGTTTATGACAGAAAGAATTGCTTTGACCATTAATAGCGAAAGCAGGCTTTGTCCTTTTCCTGAATCGGTCTACATCAAAATCCTGCAAAAAACATCAGGGAGTTGGCATACAGAAAAAATATTGCCAATTAATTTACAGTTAACAAACACTGATGAGTTACGCACGCGAATACGTGCTTTGATTACTGCCTTGCCAGAATGCAGGATTCTGCTATCTACCAGTATAAGCGGCATACCTTATCATATATTTGACAAGATGGGTTTTGCAATTTTTGAAGCGCCGTCTATAAGCGATAACCTGCTTAATGACATAGTCAAAGATGTTATCGCTAGCAAAGATGAATTGGCTGCCGATAGTCTTATTTCCCGTTCACCTATAGAAATAACCCCAGGTTGTTATTATCTTGATTATCTGCTTTTAGAGAGCAAGAACCCTGAAATTACCACTAAAAAGGCGCTGCTGCCATTTTTTGACAGCACGCCTTTTTTTTCTCTTACAATTCGCGTATCGCATCTTCCACCTTGGCTTGAGGTTGGTGAGTATGCCCAAAAGTATGAAATCAGCAAGAAGAAAAATGATAATGCGTTGCTTGTAACTATCAAAAACACAGTTTGCAAGGAGTGATAAAATGGATATTACAACAAAATATGGCATTTTAACAGATTGCAAAGAAATAACTTATCATAAAGACGGCTCCCTGGCATCCGCGTTTGCCCATAAGCCATCTGTTATCAGTACTTCTGTTGGTAACCTTTCTCTGGCTCATGACTTCAGCTCACCACGACGAAAATACATCCCTTCCGCAAAATTTAATCCTGACGGCTCGCTGCTTGCAGCAAATCTTGCCCAACAAACAAAAATCAAAACTACGGTTGGCGATTTTTACTGTGAATATTTGACTTTCTATCCATCTGGAACACCTTGCCGACTCTTTCATCTTAATGGTAAATTAGGCGGTTACTGGTCCGAACAGCAAGAAACAGCACTGGCCAAAATTACAGAAAGCAATTTGCCTTGTGGAATAATCAAGGCTAAAATCATGACCCTGCATTTTTATGAAACAGGAGAAATTGCCTCAGTCACCTTTTTCCCTGGCACACTTTTACCAGTAAAGACTTCATATGGTCTGATAAAAACACGCATTGGCATCAGTTTCTATCAAAGCGGCAGCTTAAAATCAATTGAACCTGCCGCACCTGTAAGAATAAAAACGCCACTAGGCAGTATCTCTGCTTTTGACACCGAGCCTTTAGGCGTTACTGGTGATCTTAATTCCTTGGTCTGGAACCAGACTGGTCAGTTATGTTCCTGTAAAACCACAGATGCACTTAGTCTTAGTTTCACTAATGGAAACAGCGAAAAAATCAACCCGCTGCACAAACTAAGCTTATGCAGCGATGATACGATGGTCAATATTCCTTATACCATATCCTGGAACAACGACAATGTTTATATTGAAGGCATAGATTCCGAGCGTGTAGTTTATGACCGTATGGAATTGACATAATTGTTTTTGGAATAAATAATTATTTTTATTCTTAATGTTTTTAATTTATTTTTGTTTATTTTAATTCTGTTTTGTTCATTTTTGTTGACATATGCTTTTTTATTTTATATAATGCAGTCAGGAAAGGCAAATTGGTGGACGTTTACAATACCGCCGGCCAATTTTGTATTGGCAACTGGGCTGCTACCCCGTTGTTAGTCGATGCGCGTAACCTTCCAAAATTTGATGCTGCGTGACTACAACCAGACACGCAGCATCTTTCTTTATATTTTAAAATAGGTAATGGAGGTATCCCTATGGATAATAAGCTCCTCACCCCGCAGGAAGTTGCTGATATATTAAAAATTAAAAAAAGTACCGTTTATGAAATGATCAAACGCGGGGCTTTGCCTGCCAAAAAAATGGGGAAGCAGCTTCGCATCCTACCGGATAGCATAACAAGATACTTAACTTCTGAAACATCAAAAAAAAAGGAAGAGCCCAAATTTTTCCCGGTACTAAATGAAGACCCCGAAACGTCACCCGCACCACCTTTTTTTATCTTAAGCGGACAAGATGAACTGTTGGATCTGATTTGCAATAAAGTCAGTCAAAAATTCAGCGATTTGCAAATACTACGTTCTTATCTTGATAGTTATAACGGTTTATATGCAATGTATCAAGAACAAATTAACATCGCTACCTGTAATCTTTGGGACTCCAAAACTGATACCTATAATCTTCCTTTTGTTCAAAGACTTTTTCCTGGTGAAGAAATTTGTGTTTATCACTTGTGTAATAGATTACAAGGTTTTTATGTGGCTAAGGGCAATCCTAAAAGCATTTATGGCTTTGATGATCTCGTGCGTCAAGAAATCACCTTTATTAATAGAGAAAAAGGTTCCGGCAGCCGTGTATTACTTGACAGCATGCTCAAAAGAGAGAATTTGGATCCGCAAAAGATAAACGGCTATCTCCGCTCTGTTAATTCAGCCTTAATGACTGCCAGTATCGTCGCCAAAGGCGGCGCTGATTGCGCAATCGGCCCGGAACGCATCGCTTTACAAATTGATAAAATTGATTTTATACCGCTCAAGGAGGAAAGTTTGGACCTTGTTGTTCACAAGGAAGATATTAATGATGCTCCTGTTTCATATATACTTTGCCTATTGAAAGACAATGATTTTCGCGAAGAGATCATGCATCTAAAAGGATACTATATTTCTAATATGGGGCAACAACTCCTTTAAGAACCACCTGAAAGCTAAAGAGGCGCAAACCAATTGGTTTGCGCCTCTTCTTTAATATATTATTTTTTAATTACTTATTAAGTTGCTCAATAATTTGCATTATCTCCTCTACTGGCAGGACCGCTCCATATGAAACGACTTTTTCATCGATTACCAGTACTGGCAGTGCCATCACACCATAAGCCACCACTTTGCTAAAATCAGTCACCTTCTCGAACTTGGCATTGCATTTGAGCTTTTTAGCCGCAATCGCCGCATTCTGCAACAACATCTCGCATGGCTTGGTCATAGGCCCCAGGACTTTAATCTGCATTACACCTCGCCCCCTTATTTTGTTCTACAGCCTCATTATAACAAAATACAAAGGGTACTTTGTGAACTATTTATGACATATTGTCAGACTACTTGGAAAATAAAAAATTTTAAGTAAAACGTTTCCGGTACATTCCACAGAACAGGATGATCAGGCGACTGTTGGCGAATTTCTACCTGACGCAGCGAGACAGCAGCATCAGAGGCCGCATCGTGCAGCATTTTTATGAAAAGATCTTCTTTCATAAAGTGTGAACAGGAACAGGTTGCAAGATAGCCGCCGCGCGGCAAAAGTTTCATTGCCTTAAGGTTTATTTCCTTATAGCCGCGGATAGCATTGACCACGGTACTGCTTGATTTGGTAAAAGCAGGTGGATCCAGGATGATAAAATCATAATCGTGTGATTTTTTATCAGTCAGCTCAGTCAGCAAATCGAAAACATTAGCTTCCAAAGCCTGCACTTTATTCTCCAAACCATTGAGTTGCGCGTTAGCCGCAGTCATAGCTACGGCGTCAGCTGAAATGTCGACAGCAGTTACAGAAGCAGCTTCTCCATAAGCAGCATTTAGAGCAAAAGCTCCTGTATGCGTAAAGCAGTCCAGCACCTTTTTACCCTTACTAATGCGTGCGACCGCCTGTCTGTTATATTTTTGGTCAAGGAAAAAGCCTGTTTTCTGTCCTTTCGCAATATCTACATGATATTTGATGCCATTTTCCGTTATGATAGTCTCTGTCGGGCAAGAGCCTTCAATGAAACCTTCCAGCGGATAAAAACCTGTATATTCCTCCATGCCTTCCAGAAGACGTATCTTGACATCATTACGTTCATAAAGACCTTTGATTTCTTCTCCGCCTTCACGCAAGATTTTGCAGAGCAATTCAAAAATCATTTTTTTCCGCAATTCTATGCCAAGTGACAATACCTGAGCAACGAGAATATCGCCAAAACGATCAATGGTCAAACCAGGGAAGAAGTCAGCCTCACCGAAAATCAGACGGCAGCAATTAAAATCTTCGCCCATTACCGTTCGTCTGTACTCCACTGAGTAACGCAGGCGTCTTTCGAAAAATGCCTCATCAATCTTATCATTAGCATTCATGGAAATAATGCGTATGCGAATTTTGGAATTATCGTTAATGAACCCGGTGCCGATATACTTGCCTTTGCCGTTCAGCACGTCAACAAGGTCACCGTTTTCATATTTGCCTTCAATTTTCACCACTTCATCTGCAAATACCCAAGGATGCCCATTTCTTGCACTGCGTTCTGCTTTTGGCGTAACAAAACATTTTGTATATGTCCTCATCATCTAAAATACCCCATCTCTGTTTTAAAAACTTCTTTTAATGCACAATGAGTATATCACAAGAAGCTATCATCTTAAAATATATAAGAAAAAAAAGATGCCAGTCTAGTTTAAACACCTATACTGGCATCAAAAATATCAGGAAAGTCTGTTTTTGAAATCTTCATAACCAAAAGTTTTGACAACTTCTACTTCGCCGTTTGATTTGGCAATCGCAATAGAAGGCAGCTTCATACCGTTGAAGGTATTATTCTTGACCATCGAATAGATAGCCATATCGCAGAACACAAGTTTATCGCCAACGTTAAGCGGCCTGTCAAAAGAATAATCACCGATAACATCACCAGCCAGACAAGTCGCACTACCCAAACGATAGGTGCAGGGTTTCTCCTCCGCCAATCCGGAGCCTATAATTCTCGGTCTGTATGGCATTTCCAGAACATCCGGCATATGACATGCTGCCGATGCGTCCAAAATGGCAATCTTAATGCCATTATCAACTATATCCATGACCGTGCTAATCAAAAAGCCTGTGTTAAGTGCTACTGCTTCGCCAGGCTCGAGATAAACTTTTACGCCATATTTTTCCTTAAAACTCTTGATCGCCCCAATCAAAGCCTCCACATCATAATCTTCTCTGGTAATGTGGTGGCCGCCACCGAAATTTATCCATTCCATTTGGTACAAATATTGGCCGAATTTTTCTTCAAAGGCTGCCAAAGTCTCAATCAAAGCATCAGCATTTTGTTCGCAAAGGGTGTGAAAGTGGAAACCGCTGATTCCTTCAAGGAGTTCCGGACGGAAATTGGCCAAAGTTATGCCTAGACGAGAGCCTGGGGAACATGGGTCATAAATAGCATGGTCCTGCGTGGAATGCTCAGGATTAATACGCAGACCAAATTTTTTATTCGATTTTAAAGCCTTATCCTTAAACCTCTCCCACTGTGAGAAAGAGTTGAAAATGATGTGATCACAAACCTGTAAAATTTCGTCAAACTCTTCTTCGTGATAAGCAGGGGAAAAGACATGATTCTCTTTACCCATTTCTTCATGTCCAAGTTTGGCTTCGTACAATCCGCTTCCCGCAGTTCCGCTGATGTAACGGCCCATTAGCGGATATAACGAAAACATGGAGAAAGCCTTTTGAGCCAGCAAAATATGACAGCCAGCCTCTTTTTCAACTCTCTGCAACAGTTCCAGGTTTTTGATAAGGAGCTTTTCATCAACTATATAATACGGAGTTTTTACCTTATTGATATCGAATCCCAGTTCCATTATTATTCCACCAAGACAGGGTTGAAGTCTTCAACCCATGGAAGACCCCATTTGTTGAGTGCCTCCATAAATGGATCCGGATCAAATTCTTCGATGTTGTGTACACCTGGTTTTTGCCAGGTTCCATTCATGACCAGCATGGCGCCAATCATGGCAGGTACGCCTGTAGTGTAGGAAATAGCCTGCGACTCAACTTCCTTATAGCACTCTTGGTGGTCACAGACGTTGTAAACATAATAGGTTCTAGGTTTACCGTCTTTAACGCCTTGGAAAATACAACCGATATTGGTTTTACCTTTTGTACGAGGTCCAAGGGAAGCAGGATCAGGGAGAACAGCCTTCAAAAATTGCAGCGGAACTATTTGCTTGCCTTCAAATTCAATAGGTTTAATAGAGGTCATGCCAACGTTTTCCAGACATTTCAAGTGCGTTAGGTAGCTTTGGCCGAAGGTCATAAAGAAACGAATTCTCTTGATGCCTTTGATATTGAGAGCCAAAGACTCCAATTCCTCATGATGCAAAAGATACATATCTTTTTCGCCAATTTGCGGGAAGTTGTAGACTCTCTTGATTTCCATAGGTTCGGTCTCGACCCACTCACCATTTTCCCAGTAGCTGCCGTTGGCAGTAACTTCGCGGATATTGATTTCAGGATTGAAGTTAGTTGCGAAAGGATAGCCGTGATCGCCGGCATTAGCATCAAGGATGTCAATGTAATTAATTTCATCAAAATAATGTTTTTGCGCATAGGCTGCGAAAACTCCTGTTACGCCAGGATCAAAGCCGCTGCCAAGCAGTGCGGTTATACCCGCTTTTTCAAAACGTTCCCGGTATTCCCATTGCCACTTGTATTCAAATTTAGCAGTATCAAGCGGTTCATAGTTTGCTGTATCAACGTAATGCGTTTTAGTAGCAAGGCAGGCATCCATGATTGTAAGGTCCTGATAAGGAAGTGCAAGATTTAGCACTACATCCGGTTTAAATTGGTTAATCAAAGCAACGATCTCATCAACTTTATCAGCATCCAGCTGAGCAGTATGGATTTTGGTCTTCCCGCCATCCAACTTAGCTTTCAATGCGTCGCATTTACTTTTTGTTCTGCTGGCAATCATAATTTCTTCAAACACTTCACTGTTTTGGCAGCATTTATGAATTGCCACACTGGCAACGCCGCCACAACCTATAATTAAAGCTTTACCCATTTTATTTCGCCTCCAATATTAATAATATTTCACGTAAAATCTTGCATGCAACTGCAGTAGAAACACCGCTTTGGTCATACACAGGTGATAATTCGTCTATGTCGCAGCCGACTATATTAAGCCCTGTCATGCTTATAACAGCCTGTAAAAGCTCATTAAAGCTTACCCCGCCTGCTTCCGGTGTACCCGTCCCCGAGAAAATAGAAGGATCCAGCACATCGAGGTCGAGAGTAAAGTAGACAGGCTTACCTTGCAATGACTTAACAACCTCTGGTAAACCATTCAAATTAAACTTATTCATAACAGTATGTTCAGCAGCAAATTCAAATTCATACTTTTCACCTGACCTGATACCGAACTGGAAAATTTTGCCATCACCAACAATATCCCAGAGTCTGCGAATAACCGTAGCATGGGATAATGGTTCGCCAAGGTAATCTTCCCTTAAATCTGTATGGGCATCGAAATGAATGATGTGTAAATCAGGATATTTTTTTGCAACAGCGCGAACCGCTCCCAAAGTTACGAGATGTTCGCCGCCAATCATCAGCGGTATTTTGCCATCCTCAACAATTCCTGCGGTAAATTCTTCAATCTCAGCCAGAACTCTTTCTGTATTACCAAAAGGTAACTCCAGGTCTCCACCATCAAAAATGCTGCTGTCAGTCAAATCTTTATCCTGATACGGGCTATACGTTTCTATGCCAAAAGATTCGCTGCGCATAGCCTTGCTGGCAAAGCGTGTTCCAGGTCTGAAAGAAGTTGTCGAATCAAACGGGGCACCGAATAAAACTATTTTGGCTTCGGCGTAATCCTTGTCACAAGCTATAAAGGTTTCTATATTTTTATTCAACATCGTGCAGCATCTCCTGTACATAATTAGGCAGGCAGAACGAGCCTCTGTGCAGATTTGTATTGTAATAGCGCGTCTTAAGGCCCAGAGCATTCCACTTGTCTGCATTTAAGTCGCGTACCGGATGATACTTTTTGGAAGCAAACCCAAAAAGCCAATGGCCAGAAGGATAAGTCGGAATATGTGCCTGATAGACACGACTGATGGCAAAAGATTCTACAATCCTCTTGTGTGCCCTCTTCATCGCTATAGCATCTTCTTCATAAAAAGGACTTTCGTGTTGATTCACCATGATACCATCATTCTTTAAAGCTTTATAGCAATTGCCATAAAATTCTTTGGTAAAAAGGCCTTCACCTGGTCCGAAGGGGTCGGTTGAATCAACAATTATTAAATCATATTCATCTTCATGTTTCCTGATAAATTTTAGCCCATCCTGAAAATAAGAATGCACTCTTTTATCATCGAAGGCGCAAGCAGTCTGCGGCAAATACTTTTTGCAGACTTCCACTACCATTTCATCTATCTCAACAAAATCTATACTTTCAATGGTTTTGTATCTTGTCAGCTCACGGATTGCACCACCGTCACCAGCACCGATTACAAGTACCTTTTTGACATCGGGATGAACTGCCATCGGTACATGGACAATCATTTCGTGGTAAATGAATTCGTCCTTTTCTGTAAGCATCATATACCCGTCGAGTGTCAGAAAACGGCCAAACTCTTCGGATTCAAAAATATCTATCCTCTGAAAGTCGCTTTCAGCACTAAAGAGCTGTTTATTAACCTTAATTGCAAATTTTACTGACTTTGTATGAGCCTCGCTATACCAAAGATCCACTTAACACCCTCCTTTCAAAACATTAATCTTATTGACTGCCATATCTTCTGGTCCCGTCAGGAAGCAGCCTTTTTCTTTAGCGTATTTTATATATTCTATTATTTCATCCGTAATTTCCTCACCTGGAGCCAAAATTGGTATGCCGGGTGGATAGCACATTACAAATTCACTGCAGATCCTACCGTCACTTGCGTCCAAGTCTACCTGTTCCTTTATACCGTAGAAGCCATCCTGCGGTCCTAATTTAACCTTTGGCGGGATATATTCGTGCCTCAGCATGCCTGTTTTGTCTTTTTTATATAAACGCCTGATTTCAGACAAAGCACCTATCAAACGCTCTATATTTTTGTAGTTGTCACCAACAGAAACGTAAGCCAGAATATTGCCCAAATCGCCGAATTCTATCTGAATATCGTACTCATCACGCAATAGATCATAAACTTCAATACCGGCCAGTCCTGTATCGAACGTATTGACCGATAACTTGGTTACATCAAAATCAAAAACACTATCACCATTGATCAGCTCGCGAGAATAAGCATAATAGTCACCAATCTGATTTATTTCATGCCGGGCATATTCAACCATTTCCACTACATACCGGAAAATGTCCTTGCCATGCAGGGCTAAATTTCTTCTGGAAATATCAAGACTTGACAGCAAAAGATAGGAACCACTGGTTGTCTGTGTCAAATTAATTATCTGCCTGACATATTGTGAATTAACATTCTTACCACAGAGCAAGAATGAGCTTTGCGTGAGGGAACCACCTGATTTGTGCATACTTACCGATGACATATCGGCACCGGCCGCCATAGCAGAAATCGGCATATTCTCACCAAAATAAAAATGGGTACCATGGGCTTCATCGACCAGAGCAAGCATATTATTGGCATGTGCTAATTCTGTTATTGCTTTGAGGTTGGAACAAATACCATAATAAGTAGGATTATTCACTAATACTGCCTTGGCATCAGGATTCTCTTCTATTGCTCTTTGCGCATCAGATAACTTCATTCCTAAAGCAATACCAAGTTCTTCATTCATTTGAGGATTTATATAAACAGGCACAGCACCACACAAAATCATCGCATTAATAACACTGCGGTGTACATTGCGCGGCAATATAATTTTGTCGCCCTTTTTGCAGGCAGTAAGGATCATTGCCTGAACTGCAGCCGTAGTTCCATTGACAATAAAAAAGGCAGCTTTGGCGCCGAATGCTTCTGCCGCCAATTCTTCTGCCTCCTTAATCGCTCCTACCGGGTGGCAAAGATTATCAAGCTGTTTCATTGAGTTCACATCAACAGTCAGACATCTTTCGCCCAAAAACTCCGTTAACTCTTTATTTCCTCTGCCTCTTTTATGACCCGGCACATCAAACGGTACCAGCCGCATTCTCTTAAATTCTTCCAAAGCTTCTAAAATCGGAGCTCTCTCCTGCGAAAGCTTATTCAATTTTCCAGTCACTCCTTATAGACGTTCATACCGCTGAAAATCTCTATCATCTCTCGTCTTAAACTATTGGTTATTTTCAATCTGGTTTTTGGCGGTAATTCATAAACATCAGTTTTAAACAAGTAGTTTTGCAAATCAACTTCCTTAATCAACATCTTCGTATGGAAAATATTAGCCTGATACATATTTATATCAATAGCATCATATTTTTCCAAAGTTTTGGCATCTATGTAATCCTGAATGGAAGTAATATCATGGTCAATATAAAGTTTTTTGCCGTCAATATCGCGAGTAAAACCGCGAACACGATAATCCATGGTTATAATATCTGAGTCAAAACTGCCAATCAAAAAGTCAAGTGTGCTGAGCGGAGTAATTTCGCCACATGTTGCAACATCTATATCAACGCGAAAGGTAGCAATGGAATTATCCGGATGAAACTCAGGATAAGTATGCACTGTAACATGGCTTTTATCTAAATGGGCAACAACAGTCTCACCGTCAAGAGAACGAACCATAGACTCCTCAGCAATAAGTACAGTAACGCTCGCACCTTGAGGCTCATAATCCTGTTTGGCTATGTTAAGTACTGTGGCACCAATCATATCCGTAACCTGCAGCAGAATTTTTGTTAATCTTTCCGAATTATACTGCTCATCAATGTAGGCGATATAATCCCTTTGTTCCCTCTCAGTTTTTGCATAGCAGACATCATAGATATTAAAACTAAGTGCCTTAGTTAAATTATTAAAGCCATACAGTTTTAATTTATTTCCCATTTTTTCCTCCTTTAAAAACAAAAATACCCAGATATGTTGTGTTTAATACAACATTACCTGAGTTTGGCCATTTCTAAATTCAGTGCATTATTTATTATTGAATTCGCATTCATTTTATTTATTCACATTTTTAGACATTAGAGTCGATTGAGCAAAAAATTACTTTCACTACTCTTATTGACCGTTTCACAAGTATTGTGCAGCTTAACACACGCGGTTATGAAGTAACCAACTTATAAAATTTGAGTATTTAACTCAATCAATAAGGCAACCTTAGTTGCCAATCGGCAATTGACCCGGCTGTCCGTATGGCCGTAGTTCCCAATTTAGGGAAGGTCATATAAATCAAATATTTTAATCCTTGACATTGTTTAAAGCGTAACATATACCCAGATATTTGTCAATATTTTACACTTTTTAGTAAAAATGTTCCCCCTCAATTTTCATAAATCAAGGGGGAACGCCAGCTTTTTCTTTTTGTTATCAGAAAGCAGGTACAACTGCTCCTTTGTATTTTTCCTCGATGAATTTTTTAACTTCCGGACTGGTCAGAGCTTTAGCAAGCTTTTGAAGCTCTGGCCTGTTTTCGTCGCCTTTACGTATTGCAACTATATTGGCATACGGAGAATCTTTAGGCTCAGTAAAGAGTGAATCTTTAACAGGATTCAATTTAGCTTCAAGCGCAAAGTTAGAATTGATAACAGAAATAGCAACATCGTCAAGTGAACGCGGAAGCAAAGCTGCTTCAACTTCAATAATGGAGAAATTCTTTGGATTATCTACAATATCACTTGGTGTTCCGTTAATTCCAACGCCATCCTTCAATTTCAGGAGCTTAGCGCTTTGCAGAAGTGCCAATGCACGGCCTCCGTTGGTAGGATCATTAGGAATAGCAATTTTCGCGCCTTGCGGCAAAGCATCAAGACTCTTTATGCTCTTAGAATAAATGCCCATTGGTTCGATATGAACTTTGGTCAAAGTTGTAAGTGGCAAATTGCGTTCTTTGGCAAACTTTTCAAGATATGGAATATGTTGGAAGAAGTTTGCATCAAGTTCTTTATCATTCAAAGACAAATTAGGTTTAACATAATCACTGAATTCAATAATTTGTAAATCAATTCCTTCTTTTTCTAAAGTTGGTTTAACAAAATTAAGGATTTCCGCATGTGGTACAGGTGTTGCCCCAACTTTCAAAACAACTTTCTTTGCTGATGACTTTTCCGCTTCTTTTTTGTCGCCGCCGCAACCAGCTACGACTGCCAACAAGCTCACAAGAGCAAGGGCAACTGCCAAAATTTTTTTCATGGTTATCTCTCCCCTTTATTTTTTCCCTTAATAACCCCTCTAAATAAAAAAACTCTTTCCGAGGAAAGAGAGTATAAAATCGCTTCCCTCTCATCTCCCAAGATTTCATCTTGCAGGATTTAGCACCAATCACGTAAACGCTTGGTTGCCGGGTGTCATCGGGCCTGTCCCTCGACCGCTCTTGATAAGAGTAATTATTAAGTTACTTTGTATAGTACATTAAACCGCTAGGAATGTCAAGATTATTTGCAAAAAAATGAGCGTCCTTTTGGACGCTCATTGAATTCTTATGATTGGTCGGAGCGGCAGGATTTGAACCTGCGACCCCCTCGTCCCAAGCGAGGTGCTCTACCAAACTGAGCCACGCCCCGAATCACGAGATTTATTATACCTAATAAAACAACTTAGGTCAATCTTTTTCTATTCTTTACTGTATTTTTTTATGCCAACTTTGTAAAAATCATTGCCTTCGCAATCAATGCAGACAATTGCCGGAAAATCGACGACATCATAACGTCTGATTGCTTCTGGTCCTAAATCGCCGTAGGCAAGCAATTCCTGAGCCTTTATGGATTTGGAGATAACCGCGGCAGCACCGCCAACTGCTACAAAGTAAACCGCACAATTCTTGACGATGGAATCTACAACTGCCTGTGACCGCGATCCTTTGCCAATCATGCCTTTCATGCCTTGTTCCAGCAAAGTTGGTGTATATGCGTCCATACGCCCGCTTGTCGTCGGACCTGCAGAACCAACAACCTGTCCAGGTTTTTCCGGAGAAGGACCCACGTAATAAATCACGTTACCTTTAATATCGATAGGCAATTTTTCTCCTCTTGCCAAAGCTTCAGTCATTCTTTTGTGTGCAGCGTCACGGGCTGTATAGATAGGCCCTGTTATGCGCACACTATCCCCTGCCTTCAAGGATCTTATTGTTTCATCAGTAAGTGGCGTAGTTATATATTTAATCGTTTGTTCTGACATTTCTACTCCCCCCTATAAGACTACTTGAGCGCAGCGCGCAGCATGACAATTTAGGTTGACGGCAACAGGAAGTGCTCCGATATGGGTAGGCGCATATTCGATATTGACCGCTACAGCAGTAGTGGACCCACCTAACCCAGCAGGGCCTACTCCAGTCATGTTCACACGACGTAGGATTTCTTTTTCAAGCTCTGCATACTTAGGGTTAGGATTGTGTTCACCAACAGTGCGTACAAGCGAATGTTTGGCAAGCAAAGTTGCTTTTTCCATATTGCCGCCAATCCCAATGCCAACAGTTACCGGTGGGCAAGGATTTGGGCCGGCACTGCGAACTGTGTCAACAACAAACTTAATAACTCCTTCAACGCCGTCTGCAGGTTTAAGCATCTTTAATGCTCCCATATTTTCGCTGCCGCAACCTTTAGGGGACACGGTAATTTTCACCTTGTCGCCTTCAACAATCGTTGTATGGATAATAGCCGGAGTATTGTCCTGTGTATTCTTTCTTTCAAATAAAGGGTCATCAACTGATGATTTTCTTAGATAACCGTTGACATATCCATCTGCCACACCTGCGTTGATAGCAGCATAGAGGTCACCACCAGCAAAGTGCACATCTTGTCCAATCTCAGCAAAAACAACAGTTAAACCAGTATCCTGACATATTGGGCAATCAGTTTCTTTGGCAAGCTTAGCGTTTTCAATAAGCGTCTCTAAAATTTCCTTGCCTAATGGTGATTCCTCAGTAGCAAGAGATTTTTCCAAGACTGCCATCATTTCATCAGGCAAATAGTAACAAGCATCCTTACAGAGTTTACTTACTGCTTCAGTAACAACCTTCACATCAATCGTACGCATAAAGCACCTCCGATAATTATCTGCCAACACGTTTCATTGTGTTAGCTCTAACAACCTCAGGATCCACATTAATACGGGCAACGCCGGTTTCTATAGCAACCTTTGCAACAGCTGCCGCAACAGCAGGTGCTACGCGTGGATCAAAAGCGTCAGCCACAACATAGTCAGCACGCAAATCCTTTTCATCAATCAAATCGGCAATAGCCATAACAGCAGCAATTTTCATTTCTTCGGTGATTGCTTTGGCACGAACATCCATAGCACCGCGGAATACGCCTGGGAATACTGTTACATTGTTAACCTGATTCGGAGCATCACTGCGTCCGGTTCCAGCGACTCTGGCACCTGCGGCAATAGCATCTTCGTAGGTAGTTTCAGGCACAGGGTTAGCCATGCCGAAGACAATAGCGTCTTTATTCATGCTGGCAATAATTTCTTTAGTGAAAACGCCAGGTGCAGAAACACCAACCAATACATCAGCACCTTTAGCAATATCAGCCAGGTTACCTTTTTCTTTGTTTTTATTGGTAACTGTCTTCAAATAGTCCTGAACACGATCAAGCGGCGCATCTATACCATCATATAATGCACCGAAACGGTCAACCATAGTGACGTTTTCAGCGCCCATGTTTACCAAAAGCCTACCGATGGCAGAACCAGCGGCACCACAGCCGTTAACTACAACTTTGGCCGTCTTGAGATCCTTCTTAACAAAACGCAATGCACCAATTACCGCGGACATAAGCGCAATTGCAGTGCCATGTTGGTCATCATGGAAAACTGGAATATCGCAAATTTCTTTTAATTTACATTCGATGTCATAACATTTAGGAGAAGAGATATCCTCCAGATTTATGCCAGCGAAAGAAGGTTGCAATAGCCTAACGGTTTCAATAAATTTATCCGGATCTTTTGTATCGAGACAGAGAGGAATAGCATCAACATCGCCAAAAGTTTTGAAGAGAACTGCTTTTCCTTCCATAACAGGTAAGCCCGCTTCCGGGCCAATGTCTCCTAAACCAAGTACCCTGGTACCATCGCTTATAATCGCTACCATATTTCCGCGGCAAGTATAATCAAATGAAAGGTCTTTGTTTTCCTTAATAATTTTGCATGGCTCAGCAACACCAGGAGTGTACAACACAGAAAGATCATGACGATCTTTCAAAGGTACTTTACTAGCAGTAGTCAATATTCCATTGTATTGTAGTCTTACTTTGAGTGCTTCTTCGTTAATTGTCATTTTAATTCCCCCATTTAATTATAAATAGCGTACACTATTAGTTTATATGATTCATTATATTTTTGCAAGTTTATCTTTATTTTTTTATTCGGATTATTTCAACTTCCGGCCTTTCACCTTCGTTAATAGTAAGAACCGCAAAAGTTGCACCCTGCTCATCTCTTGGCAAAATGGGGCTTCCCGGATTAATGAGCAAAATATCTCCAAACCACTTGACCATAGGGATATGTGTATGGCCGAAAACGGCAATATCAACTTCGAGCTTACGCGCCCACCAAGCGATTTCATTTATTTGATAGCCATGCATGTAATGGTGTCCATGTGTAAGCCAGATACGCTTGCCAGCAAGCGTTATCAATTCATCAATATTAGCTTTGCCATCAGCTGGATCAGTATTACCTGCCACAGTCAAAAGCGGCAGCTTGGTTTCATAGGCCAGAAACTTACCGTCCTGACTGTAGTCGCCTGTATGAAACCAGTAATCAACCGGTGGCGCCATTCCCAGCACAAGCCGCATGGCTTTTTTGCTGCCGTGAGTATCGCCCGTTATACCGATTTTCACTTTATTTTCTCCCACATATCACATAATTTTTTAATAGCCTTTGCTCTATGGCTCACCTGATTTTTTTCTTCCATTGTTGCTTCGCCCAAGCCTTTATGAAGCTCTGTTGACCAGAACAAAGGATCATAACCAAAGCCTTCCTCGCCCAATTTGTCGTGCAGCAGCATGCCTTCGCAAATTCCTTCCGTTTCAGCCAATACTTTGCCCGCAGGGCTGGCTACAGCAAGAGCGCAGCGAAAACGGCAAGTACGTTTCATATGAAATTTCATTGTCTGCAACAAAAGTTTATTATTAGCCTCAGCATCCGCTTCTTCGCCTGCATAACGTGCGGAACGAACACCCGGTTCGCCCTTAAGTGTCTGAACTTCAAGCCCAGAATCATCAGCAATGCATATTTTGCCTGTCATTTTTGCATAATACAGAGCTTTCTGCCTGGCATTAGCAGCAAAAGTTTTTCCTGTTTCTTCCGGTGCGGGAACATCAGCCCATTCTTTCAGAGACGTGAGTTCAACATCCATATCCTTCATTAGCTCTTTAAATTCCTTCAGCTTGCCTTCGTTCGTTGTTGCGATTACCAATTCCTGCATCCTATTTACCTACCCGCTCTGCAATTTTTCCTAAAACCTCTTTTTGCTCTGCAATCAGATCATTGCAGCCTTTTTCACCCAATTCCAGCATTTTCTTCAATTGTTTCTTATCAAAGGTATGTTCCTCACCCGTTCCCTGCAGCTCAACAAAGTTGCCGCTGCCTGTCATAACTATATTCATATCAACCTCTGCATTACTGTCCTCCTCATAGCACAAATCAAGGATTTCTTCGCCATTCACAACACCGACACTAATCGCTGCCAAAAAGTCTTTAATCGGAAATTTTTGACCTTCCGGGCATACTTTGTTCAAGGCAATTACCAAAGCGACAAAAGCGCCTGTAATAGAAGCCGTTCTTGTGCCTCCATCAGCCTGCAAAACATCGCAGTCAATAGTAATTGATTTTTCACCCAAGGCCTCCAAATCGACAACACTGCGCAGAGAACGACCTATCAAACGCTGGATTTCCTGCGTACGCCCGCTTTGCTTGCCTTTGGCTGCCTCACGTGAGTTTCTTTGTTGCGTCGAGCGTGGCAATAGCGAGTATTCAGCTGTTACCCAGCCTTTACCGGTTCCTGCTAAAAATCTTGGTACTTTTTCCTCAACAGACGCATTGCATAGAACACGGGTATTACCCATTTCAATAAAAACAGAACCTTCCGGGTAAATAACAAAGTCTTTGGTCATTTTTACGGATCTTAATTGTTTGCTTGATCTTCCATCTGTTCTTTTCATTTCTTCCCCCTAGATATTTTCAATGTTTCCTTTTGTTTTGTCTTGTACAAAAACATATTGCCATTTTGCTGTCTTTTTTGCCTTAAGTGCTTCATCATAAGCTTCTTGCCTGCAAACTGGACATGTAGACTCTTCAACAATCGCTATAAAAGCGCTCTGGCTGCCAAAACGGGTATTTTCCGCTGCAGTCTGAATGGTAAGATAACCATTGCATTGCTTGCAATAATGGACAGTCTCGACTTGTTCCTCACTAATGCCTTCTTCATCGTAATAAATATTTTTCCGTCGGCTCCAGGTGTCACCGCATTTTGCCAAAGCTTCTCTGCTTAGTTTTTGACGATTCGTCCATAAATCGCCAATTTGTCTGATAAGTTCATCAACTCTGGCATTACATCTATCATCCTGTCTTCTGAGGCCAGTCTGGTCTGGCTCAATAACATTGCTATAATCCATTTCTGCCATTGCCAGTATTATCCCGGTATTAACATAAGGCAAAGCGGCTTCAACAGAATAACCACCTTCCAGAACAGCTATATCTGCCTTTAATTTATCCGCAAGTCTGGCATACCCTTGAGCCGTTACAGACATTGAAGCCAAAGGGTCGCTGAAGTGATTGTCCTGCCCTGCAGAATTAATGATAATTTCAGGTTCAAAATCATCAAGTATCGGTCTTATTATACCATCAAAAAGTCTATGAACGCCTTCATCACCGGTACCAGGCAATAGTGGCAGATTTATATTAGTTCCCAAAGCAGCAGGGCTGCCCGCCTCATTTGGGAAACCGCTGCCGGGATATAAAGTACGCCCATCCTGATGGAAAGATATATAAAGAGTATCAGGATCATGATAAAAAATATCTTGTGTACCATCACCATGATGAACATCGGTATCAACGATAGCAATCTTCCTCACGCCATATTTTTGCCGCAAATAAGCCGCCATTATAGCTTCAATATTTATGACGCAAAAACCCCTGATGCCGTGCACCACACGCATTGCATGATGTCCGGGAGGACGTACCAAAGCAAAAGAACGCTTCACTTCGCCGCTCATTACCGAATCAGCAGCAGTTATACAGCCACCCGCTGAAACAAGATGAGCAGGTGTTATTAAACGGGAAATTGCAGGTATACCAATATGTACACGCTGCAAATCACTGATCTCTGCCAGTTGCGGTTTGTATTCCCTGATTTGCTCCAGGTCAAATAATCCTTCTTCAAGAAGTTGATCCCTTGTATATAGCAGACGTTCCTGCCTTTCAGGGTGCGTAGGACTGATCATCCAGTCAAAAGCAGGAAAGAATACAAGTCCCAGATTAGATTTCAAAATACCACCTCCCGACCTGTTACGGTATGGAGAATACCTGGTTTTAACTGCATTTTTAAATAAATAATTTTACCGGTAGTATAGTAATTATGAATTGTCGGAAATTCTTCATAAGCCATTACTTCAACATTTTTGGCTTTCATCTGCCACTTGTCAGCTTGTTCAATCAGCCAAGCTGATAGAATCTCTTCAGCTGTACTACGCGAAAAATCACGTTGGATTTTTTCACGAATTCCCGCTTCCGGGATTATATAGTAGCCATCTGTAGTATCTACGCGCAAAGTAGCCGTTAAAGTAGGGCGCGATACAGCAGCACCAATAGCATTAGCAACCATCGCTCCGGCAGGAATCTCTACAGGAAGTCCCATTTTCATGCCTAAGACAGGAATAAGCCCTGGAGCACCGCCGCCTACTCCAATTAATTTTTCAGGTACGAACTCGGTACCTTCAATTACGTCATTAACGGTATAAACTGGCTGCAGGTTCCATTCCCTTATCATTTCCGCAATAGTACCCTCAATTTTAGTGACAGAAGCCAAAACAATTTTTTCGGCGATTTCTTCGACGGTATCATCAGTCTCTGCCAAAAAACTCATAGCTTCACGAGCCTTTTTCACATCACCGAAAGAAACACATCCCAGCGCAATCAAAGCATCAGATAACGTTGGTTCTTTACCACCTATAGCCATTGCCGGGCCTACACGATCCGGACCAATTTCAAAACCTTGAGCTGTCTTTCTTATATGACTGTCACCGCCGAGACCTATAGAACGCATATGAAAGGCTCTGACAGCAGTCGGGTAACCAGCTATTTTTGCTCCTTTGTTTGCTAAAAGCGGAAAACCGCCGCTCCAGAAAGCAATGTCTGTCGTAGTCCCGCCAACATCTAAAGAAATAGCATTAACAGCAGGTGCATCTAAGGCTTCTATGCCCAAAACGCTTGCTGCCGGGCCGGTAAAAACCGTTTCAACAGGTTGTTCCAATGCTGCTGCCAAAGGAATTGTCCCACCATCGGCTTTTAGTATCTGAACTTGTGCAGTGATGCCTCTTCTGCGGATACCATCTTCAACCTGACCTATGAACTCTTTGAACTTATTATAGACGGCGGCAGAAAAATAAGCAGAATTTGTTCTCCGTACAAAATTAAGTTCACCTGATATTTCAGAACCTACAAATATTCTTTCGAAACCTGCTTCTTTTAATTTTATGCGCAACTCTTGCTCGTTCTTTTGATTACGCACAGCAAATTTTCCCGACACCGCTGCAACTTTTTTACCTACCGACATCGCTGCTAATACTTTTTCATTGACGGAAACGCTCTTAATTATTTTACCTCTGTGGTCAACGTACCCATCAGCTAAATATGGTTCAGTCGGAAAACGTTCTTTTATTGACATTCCCGGGCCTGCCATTACTGCCAAAAAAACAGGTTCTGTTTTACCCTCCGTCAATGCATTGGTAACTATAGTACTGGAAACAACGACACGAGAAACAACGGATGGTTCACTGCCAGCAAGTACAATGTCCAAAGCCTGCAGAATGCCCTGCAGAACTTCCTCCTGCGTCGTCTTGACCTTTGCTTGTTTTATTATCATTCCACTGTTAACAAGCACTGCATCCGTAAATGTTCCGCCAACATCAACGCCTAAAAGCATATACAACACCTCAGAGTCGTTCTTGTTTAACCGCACCTTAATTAATTCAATGTCTGTTTTAAAAAACCTGCCATAAAATTTTCCAAAAACGCAACATTTCAACATTCTTGCTAAAAATCAATAAACAAAAACCGACACCTTTGATTACAAAGCCCATAATGCGCTGCAATGCAATCTTAAGTATCGGTTAATAATTTTATTATTTATTTCTGTAGTTTTTAATAATTACGATTGGCGTCTTTTGGCTGGCATTACCAAATGGGTTATCTATCAGTATTTTTGCAACTTCATCGCTATCAACACCTTGCGATACGCCAAGTACACATGATCGTTTCAAATCGTTTACATCAGCAATAGCTGCACCGTATGCCCCGGTCGCCTTCGCAATGGCCTCCGCAACCTGTGCCGGCCTATCCGGCCCATAGACAATGTGTTTGTCGTAAGGCGGCATCGTTCCTGTTACATCGTCAATCAATTTTGCCTGCTCGCCTCCCATGCGGTAGAACACGCCTGCAATGCCGAAACATTTTGCAATAGCGCCAATAATAACAGCAAACAAAATTTTGAACTGGCCTTCTACCTCAATTAAAGATTGCATGCTGTGCCAACCAGCTATACTACCTTGCGAGGGGAATAGCTGCGACAATACTTTTGCAAGAAAGCACGGCCTAAAAGATTCAGGGCGTCTGGCTCTTCCTTGTGTAATGGCAACAACACTTTCAGCGACACATACCACATCGCCAGGGCCAATCTTGCCAGCCCCATACTCTTTTATTGCTTCAATGATATCATCATGAATAGTGAGAATCCTGGTAGGAACCGGAACTATCTCATACTTATCTGCCATTTTCGGCACCTCCTACCAAATTTCTGATTGTTTCGCCATTAATAGTTAAAAAAACTTTGCGTATATAAATATCCTTGCGTGCCAGCCCATTGTAGTAAACAGCAACATCCATATCAACCATCTGTTGCAGCGCTTCTCTGATATTCACGCCATTATTGGCAACAAAACGTAAGGTCAGTATTAGCTGACACTGTGTGTTAGCCCTTAAAATCAATGCTTCGAAATAATTATCATTGCGACGGCGATTGCTGGTCTCAATGTGCCCAAAAACAGTTGCTGCATTGAATTGTTCCTGTGGAAGATATGGGCGGGCAAATACATCAAGGATTGCCGCATCCTCCTTACCGCGATTGATCATCGGGAACTCTGTTGAAAAAACAGCTTCCGTGTCCGAAATTCTGTCCAATTTAAGCGCAGTCTTTTTATCAACCATTATAGTAGTATCGTCTGTACCTTTGAAAAAGGCATAAATGCAAATTAATGCAAACACTAAAGCCAAAAAAATTACTATTCCACCTAAAATATAAAGAAACATTCTTATTGGTTCCTGCCTTTCATTTCCTGCTCGTATAACGCTGCTATTCTGCCATAATAATCCTGATTTAAACGAGTTATTTTACCTTCCATATTCGTAAAAACGTTGGTAGTCTTGCCGACAGCAAGAAGAACTTCGTCAGCCTGGCGAACCACCTCATAGGAAAAAGTCATCTTCGCTTTCGTAAATTCCGCCATAGTGGCTCTTATAATAATCTCGTCGTCAAATCTAGCTGAAGTTTTATATTTACAGGTCACCTCGGTAATTGGGAAAAGATAATCATTGCTTATCAAATCAAGCAACTCCACGCCTGCAGCACGCAGATAAGCTACTCTCCCCATCTCAAACCAGCGCAGATAATTAGAGTGATGTACGACACCCATCATATCAGTCTCAACAAAACGTACGCGGTCTCTGACTTCTATCACTGTTATCTTTCCCACTTTCTTAATAAAATTGCTACCACAACAGTATAGCACTTTAGTCTACCATGCTCAACCGTATGAACACTAAAAAGGCGGCCAGCAAAAGTGATCGCCTTTCTAATTACTCTGTTGCATAATTATCAAAATAGCCCTGAACCAGAATCACCGGCGTACCCTTGTCCCCGCTGCCGCTGGTAAGATCGCAAAGGCTGCCAAGCAAATCTGTCACTTGACGCGGCGTAGTTCCAAGTGATTCTTCCCTGCCGCACATATTTTCAGCTTTGCCGTTTATTTTTTCCTTAACAGCCTCAGCAGTTTCTTCCCGTGACAGGTGATTCAACTCATTATCGACAAGGTATTTAATTTTTATCTCGCTTGTAACGCCTTTCAGTCCAGCAGTGAAACCAGGCGAAATTACAGGATCTGCTAATTCCCAGATTTTACCCGCCGGATCCTTGAAGCCACCGTCGCCAAAAATCATGACTTCGATGTTTTTGCCGGTCATCTTTTTAAGCTTATCCTGAATTGCGTCGACAATTTTCTGGCAATCCCTGGGGAAGAGCTTAATGACGTCCTTACCAGCCATATTAGAGCCAAGTAAGCCATAAGTTTCATTGTACCCGCTTCCATTGATTGGTTCTGCCAGAACTTCATCCAGACAAAAAACTTTTTCTGCCCCAGCCTTCAGCAAATTCCTTTTGACACGTGCTCTTTCGTGGACACCGGCTACCAATATATCTTTGGAATACTTCAAAGCGGCCTTCGGATCATTGGAAAATATAAACTCAATATTGTTACCGGCAATTTCTCTGTAATAATTAACATAATCAATGCCGGTGAATTGGTGCAGTACCTCTTTGCCGAACATTGATCTATACTGTTCTTCTGTCAAAACATCAGTATAGGGATTCAAACCAAGGTCGTCCATCTTACTGACATCCATGAGATGATTGCCGAGTTCATCGGCCGGATAATTGAGAATCACATAAACCTTTTTGCCGCAAGCTGCAATGCCCTTAAGCAAAAGAGCGAATCGATTGCGGCTAAGCACCGGAAAAACCACAGCGAAGTCACCAACGAATTTTTTAGCAATATCGCTGCTGATATCTTTAATATTGGCGTAATTTCCTTGTGCCCTTGCTACAATTGATTCCTTTATTCCTATAACGTCTCTGTCTTTAAGAGTAAAGCCTTCAGTAGAAGCTGCAGTCAGAACCGCGTCGACGGTAATCGCAATTATATTGTCACCTTCTCTGATCATAGGAGTACGAATACCCCTGATTACTGTTCCGACCATCCTCACCATCAACGTTTTCCCTCCACGCAATCAATAAGTAATGTACTTTTATATTAACTGTTCATCACACAATTTGGTAATGCGTTCTATGGCATCTTTAATCAGCATTGCCATAGAACTGTTTGCCAAACCGATAATCTCCACGTGGTTCTGATTTACTGGCAGCAGAATTTTTTTGCCACGAGCTGAAGCAACAGCCTCAGCAATTTTGGGGCTTATTTCTCCCATCATAGTATTCGGGATGATAATACCGATAGGCCCAACTATGATATCTGCCTCACCGACAGAGAAACAAATGGCATTCTCGCCAGTGGCTCCTCTTTTTACTCCGGCTTTCAGCATAGCAGCTGTTGCCAATGAATTTGTACCCAGACCAATAATATCTGTTTGTTCAAATATTCTCTTTGGTAAATGGCTTATCAGCTGTGCTGCCAATCCGCCACCCATGCCATCAATAAAAAGTATTTTCACAACCTACACCTCATCCTCAGTAACCCAAAGCCTCACCTACTATAATTACATGGAAATCCGAAGCCGAAGGCGCTTTGTGCATAATGGAAGTTACGGAACAAATGCGCTCAGGGCTATTACAGTTTGCACATACTCCAGTTATAACACAAGGTGTTTTCCTGTTTAGCCTATCAGCATTCATAGGTGCTGCTGTCATTGCAATACGACGCCTTGCATCGGCTTCATCTTTAACAATTTTATTTGCTCCCACGACCACAATAACTCTTTTTGGCCCAAATGTGAGCGCTGCTACTCTATTTCCGCTGCCATCCATATTTATAATTTCACCATCAATAGTAACAGCATTAGAGCTTGCAATGAATACATCGGATGTCAGCTGTTTACGGCGCACATTGTAGGCTTCTGCCGGTGGCAGTCCCTGATGATTAAATATTGTATTACCAAGTTCCTGTAAAAGCTTGCCAATGGACAACTCATCCAAAGTAATCGATCCACCCATGCCAACAGTATCCTGAGGATTAATTAGTTTAAGGATAGCCTCTACAGCCTCTGCTTTTGTATCTGCATATTCAGCTTTAAAACGGTTTTTATTGAGAGCCTCTACCACTTTTTTACCAGTAAGTTCATAGTGATGTTTTAACATGCTATTCATGAAAACTCCCTCCAATAAAATAGAATCCCTGCAATTTAATTATAGCAGATAACAAACGCCTTCACACTATATTTATGTCCCATGCAGTCCGCAAATTCCTTGCGAAACCAAGAAAAAATTGCTAATGAGTGCGGTTTATGCTATAATTACACCCGCAACAAACACAAATACGCCTGTAGCTCAGTGGATAGAGCAGTGGCCTCCGGAGCCACGTGCGGTGGTTCGATTCCACTCAGGCGTACCAAAAAATAGAATTTCTATATCAATCAAAAACTTTATTTTAATATGCAAAACGGTACAGTCTTTGACTGTACCGTTTTGTTATTCTAGAATAAATTCCCTAATATCTCTTTTTCTGCAAACAATGCTGTAGCCCCGCCAGTATGCCAGAAAATAACATCGCTTCCTTGTTGTACTCTGCCACTATGAACGTAATCCAGCAGACAGGCAAATGCTTTACCACTATAAACAGGGTCCAAAAGGATACCCTCTTCACGTGCCAATAACTTTATTGCCTCCGACCCTTGCTCACTTGGCATCTCATACCCAGGCGCAAAATGTTCCTCATCTATCTCGAAATCTTCTTTTGTCATAATTTTATCAGAACCAAGCCTTACTAAGACATTATTGCCAAGTTCTACCATCGATGTAACGAAATTAGCATCATGCTTGGCTGCGCCAACAGCAATCAGCTTTTCTGAAGAACCAAATAACTTTCTTCCAACTGCCAGTCCTGTCATTGTTCCACCAGAACCATTGGCATGAAAAATATAATCAGCTTTAATTCCAAGCAAATTCATTTGTTGCTGTATTTCTAAATAACCACTTACAAAGCCGATTGTACCAATAGAGTTTGATCCTCCCAGTGGAATGCTGTAGCATCTATGACCACCTGCTTCCAATTGCTTCATATGCTTTTTGGCAGCAACCATATAACGTTCTGTGCTCTCAAACAAACTCTCATTTGGCAATGTATTTATAATATGCACTTCTGCGCCAAAAATTTTGTCTAAAAGCAAATTGCCTTTTAAATCATTTTCATCTGTCTCAACGAAAGCCAACAAATATAAAACCGGTTTCAGTCCCAGCTTTCTGCAGGCTGCTACTGTCTGCATTGCGTGGTTGGACTGAGTGGCGCCATAAGTAAAAACATATTCAGCCCCATTTTCCACTGCTTGTCCCAATAAATACTCCAATTTTCTTATTTTATTACCGCCGAAAAGATTTTGACCGGTAAAATCATCTCTTTTAATATAAAGGTTTACACCTAACTGACTGGAAAGCCTTTCCAACTTATAAAACGGTGTCGGGAAAAAGCCGAGCGTTATTCTTTTTTGTTTTTCCAATAAACATTTGATTTCCGCAATGTTCAATTTATTGCCTCCTTATAGTTGCAAAAACTCTTGTTATTTAAATGCATAGTAACTTTTTATTTCAAAAGTATATTGAAAATGTCCGGTACAAAGGCCGATACCAATAATAGCACCGTCAATGCAATCAAGACCATTGTAAATATCCAGGCTACAATGTTATACAACTTAGAATTCGCATATTCACCCATCAAATTTATGTCATTGGCAATGAGCATCATAAAAATAAGTATTGGCGGAAGCAATACCCCGTTAATAACTTGTGATGTAAGCATTATCCTGTAGAGCGATATGCCCGGCAACAATACAATCCCCGCACCAACAACCACCAGCATTGTGTAAAGGCCAAAGAACACAGGTGCTTCCCTATAGGAATCACTTACCGCGTGTTCAAAACCCAACGCCTCACAAACTGCGTAAGCTGTGCTCAACGGCAATATAAATGCCGCTAGCATAGATGCGCCCAAGAGTCCAAAGGCAAATAGCAAACTTGCATACTTACCGGCAACCGGTTCAAGCGCAATGGCCGCATCCCCTGCTGTCTCAATGCCTATCCCATTTGTGTAAAGAGTCGCGTTCGTAGCAACAATTATAAAAAAGGCTACCAGCCAGGTAAAAAAGGCTCCAACCAATACATCCCAACGCGTATATTGATAATCCGAGGCATTGATTCCCTTGTCAACAACTGCCGCTTGTACATAAAATTGTCCCCACGGTGTGACAGTTGTTCCTATTACACCAATTGCCATCAGCAGAAATTCTGCATCCCAGATAAATGTCGGTTTTACCGACGCAATCAATACCTCTTTCCAGGATGGACCCACTATGATTCCTGAAATAGCATAGCTTGCAAAAGTTAAGCACAACATTAAAAAAATCTTTTCAATTTTGTTGTAACTACCTTTTAGTACCAGAATCCAAACCGCAAAGGCAACCAACGGAACAGAAATATATCGGCTAACGCCAAAAATTTCAAAACTCGTTGCAATACCAGAAAACTCAGAAGCCGTAGTTCCGATATTGGCAATAATCAATATAGACATAGCAAACAAAGTCCATTTGACACCATAACGTTCGCGTATAAGATCTGATAAGCCCTTACCTGTTACCGCACCCGTTCTGGCAGACATCTCTTGCGCTATGGCCAAGCACACAGTGCTAAGCAACATGGTAAATAAAAGCGCAAGGCCATACTTTGCCCCTGCTGCTGCATAAGTAGCTATGCCGCCGGCATCATTGTCAGCAAAAGCTGTAACAATGCCAGGACCCATTATAGATAAAAAAACAATAATCTTATCGCGAAAAACTCTAAACGTCTTCATTATGTCACTTCCGCCTCAGGCCACGCTTGTTCAAATATCTGGACATAGATGCCTTTAGAGTTCTATCAACCATAAATAAATCAAGCACATCATCAACCGTAACTACGCCGTGCAAAAATCCTTCGGCATCTATAACCGGTACGGCAAGTAAGCCATATTTATGAATAATTTCAGCAACCTTTTTGCGGCTGTCATTAACTTGAACGGTTATTACTTTGGAATGCAGCAAAGCACCAAGGGTAATCTCCTGATCAGCCAAAATAAGTTCCCGCAGAGAAAATACTCCCAAAAGTTTTTCATCAACGTCAGTAACATATAGATAGTAAATCATTTCTGCATCTTGGGCAAATCTACGCAAATGCTCGATTGCTTGTCCAGCAGTAAATGTTACCGGTAAACGGATAAACTCCGTTGTCATTAAACTGCCTGCCGTATCACTTTTATAATGCAGAAGCCATTTCAATTCTTTGGTCTTGTCCTTCTTAACTAATTGAAGTAATTCAGCTGCTTTTTCTTTAGGCATCTCCCTCAATAGATTTGCAGCTTCATCAGCATGCAAATCTTCCAATAACTCTGCTGCTTGTTTCTTATCCATTCGCGTAACAATTTCAACCTGAGTATTTTCTTTAAGTTTACCTATCGCCTCGGCTGCTTGTTCACTCCCGAGAGCCTTAAAAAAGACATTGCGGCTATCATAATCCATATCTTCGAGCAAATCGGCAATTTCTACTGGATGCAGCTTTTTAAAGCGATCTTTGTCAAGTTTTAATTTAAGGCTTCCCGTTTTTTTTTCGAGAGGAGTTATATGCTGCCAGGAAATATATTTCTTATCCAGGCGGCTGGCTAAAAACTCTAACCCTATACGCCGCAAAAGCCCTCTTATCCCAATATCAGCAGCTATAATTGACAAACGCTGTTTCCCGTCTTGTTCATCACAAGATAGCAGAATATCATTCACACGGACAATTTTATAACCTTTTAAATCTATAACCTGATTATCCAAAAGCCATTTTCCAACAAAAAGTTGCTGGTGAGTTATTTGGGTGATATTAATTTTCTCTGATGATTCAGCAAGAATCACCTGCTTGCCATCCCAATTTTGTACTATGTCAGCCGGTATTAATTTGTCAGGCTCTTCGCTATAAAGAATACCTGTAATCATAGGAAGGCCGCCAGTCCATAAAGTGACAATGTCTTTTACTTTTCCGACGGTACGTCCTTTGTTATCACATATGTCTTTTCCTCTGAGCTGACTGAAATAAATTTCAGCTATATGCTTTTGCATGCTTGCCTCCTTGATTAATCAAAGTCACAAAATACTAACCTTATAAAAAAAGATCTTCCTAATAAACGGAAGGCCTCTTTTTCTTGGCCCACTCCCGGACCTTATTAATATTGTTTCCCAAATATTTTTTATAAAAATCTATATAGAAACATCAGTCCAGATTAGTGGAAATAATTTTATTATTTTTTCATTCTTAATTGTATCTTATCACCTGACATGTGACTTAATCAATAGAATTCATTGATGCTGATAAAACAATAGCCACTTTATATTTAATCAGCTATAATTGTTCCGCCGCCAACCACCAGGTTTTCATCATAAAAAACAGCCGCTTGTCCAGATGTAATAGCACGCTGCGCGTTCCTAAATGTCACCTTTACTTTACCAGCAGCAACAGGTTCAATTATTGCCGGCTCATCTTGCATGCGATAGCGCACCTTGCAAGTTACATTCATAGGAGCTGTAAGTTCTTCTATTAAGATAAAATTACAATCACCGACAAGGAATTCTTTTTTATATAAATCTTTCTCAGATCCAAGAACAACAGTGTTAGAATCTGCATCTTTTGCCAAGACGTAAAGGGGTTCCTTGTAAGCTATACCCAACCCTTTGCGCTGACCTAAAGTATAATGAATCAGTCCCTTATGCCGACCTATTACTTCACCGCTTTGCAGAATAAACTTACCAGGTTGCTGCTTTTTACCGCTATAACGTTCTATAAACTCAGCATAATTTCCGTCAGGCACGAAACAAATGTCCTGACTGTCGGGTTTAGAAGCATTAATGAGGCCTGCTTCACCCGCTCTTAGCCGCACCTCAGTTTTTTTGAAATTTCCGAGCGGCAACAGTAAATGACTGAGTTCGTGCTGGGTCAGACCATAAAGCATATATGTCTGATCTTTGCTTTCATCTTCTGCCCTTGCGAGCAGCCAGCGATTTCTTGCTTGATCAAAAAATACTTTGGCATAATGTCCTGTTGCCAAATAATCAATACCAAGCATAAGTGCTCTTTCAAGCAGCTGCGGAAATTTCACATACTTATTGCAATTTACACAGGGATTAGGAGTATTACCTGTCAAATAAGCATCAACAAATGGTTGTATAACAGTCTTTTTAAAGGAGTCACCCATGTTATAAACATAATGGGGTGCTCCTATTTTATGTGCGGCCAGGCGGGCATCTTCAACATCGGCAAGCGAGCAACAACGGCTTTCTTCAACCAGCCCGATATCTTCATTGACAAACATCCGGCCTGTGACACCGATGACTTCATAACCTTGCTCACGCAAAATCAAAGCGACGGTGGAACTGTCCACACCGCCGCTCATGGCAACCATCGCCTTTTTATTTGAATGTTTCTGGTCTCTTATCTCCGTTTCATGATTAACTAAATCCGTCACTTCGACCAACCTTTCCAAAATATGATCAGCTACAGCTGCAACAACTGTGATGACAACATTCCTTATCGAGGTTGATATCATCTGTGGGCAATCCGTTCTTTAGCTTATAATCAACAATTGCCGCTTTTAGACCATCAGCCGCAAGATTAGAGCAATGCATCTTAATTGGCGGGAGTCCGTCTAAGGCTTCAGCAACTGCCAGATTGGTAAGTTTAAGAGCGTCGTCAATAGTTTTGCCTTTAGCCAATTCAGTAACCATACTGCTAGTAGCGATGGCAGCACCGCAGCCAAAGGTCTGGAATTTAATATCTGTAATTATATTATCTTCAACTTTAATAAATATTTTCATTATATCTCCGCATACAGGGTTGCCAACTGTACCAACACCAGAGTAATCTTCCATGACACCTACATTACGCGGATTAGAAAAATGATCCATAACTTTTGCACTATACATATCACACCAACTTTCTTATACTCTATTATACTTTTCGCTATAAAGCGGTGACATCTGACGAAGTCGATCTACAATCGGTGGTAATTTTTCCAAAAGATAATCGATATCCTCTTCCGTTGTAAATTCCGATAAAGTCAGACGCAATGAACCATGGGCTATTTCATGCGGCAAACCAATGGCAAGCAGCACGTGAGAAGGATCAAGCGAACCTGATGTACAGGCTGAACCACTGGAAGCTGCTATTCCTGCCATATCAAGCAACAGCAAAAGCCCTTCGCCTTCAATATAGCGGATACTAAAATTCACATTATTCGGCAGTCGGTCAGTCGGATGGCCATTCAAACGGACTTCGCTTATTTTTTCGTTAATTCCAGCTATAAGTTTGTCACGAAGACGAGTTACACGTTTACTGTTTTCTTTCATATTTTCTTTGGCATGTACGGCCGCCAAGCCTAAGCCTAAAATACCTGCTGTATTTTCAGTACCGGCACGCAATCCCTTTTCCTGACCGCCACCATAAACCAAACTACCTGTTTTTACGCCTTGCTTAATATAGACAGCACCAGTACCTTTTGGTCCATGAAATTTGTGGGCAGTAAGCGTCAAAAGATCTATATTATCTGCTTTTACATCGATGGGAATATGTCCGGCTGCCTGCACTGCGTCAGTGTGGAAAAGGACGCCGTGTTTTCTGGCAACAGCACCAATTTCTCTGATTGGCATAATTGTACCTATCTCATTATTAGCATACATAACAGAAATCAGAATGGTTTCCGGTGTAATAGCTGCTTCGACAGTTGCGGGATCAACCTTGCCAAACTCATCAACAGGAAGATAAGTTACTGTATAGCCTTCCTTTTCCAAAGCACTACAAGTATGCAGAATGGCATGATGCTCAATCGCTGTCGTAATTATATGCTTGCCCTTTTTAGCATAGGCATGTGCAACACCCATCAGCAGCATAGTATCGCCTTCGCTGCCGCCTCCCGTAAAAATTATTTCCTTTGGTGAAGCGTTTATCAATTCGCCTACTTGTTCTCTTGCTGTATCGAGAATACTTTTAGCTTGTTGGCCTAATTTATAAATACTGGATGGATTTCCATAGTTGTCAGTCATTGTCTTGCACATAGCCTCAGCAATACTCGGTAGAACTTTTGTCGTTGCTGCATTGTCCAAATAAACTTGTTGCATTGCAATGCTCCTCTCATTTTCCTTTTTCATAGTATGTTGCTATGATTTATTTTGATTTTAGCAATTCCTAGCAAACTTGTCAACTATTATTTCTATAATCTCATTTTTTTCTTGCATAAAATATTTGACGGGTTCCTTGGCTTATAATATAATGTGCTCAAGACAAATTATTAACACGGTATGGGACTGGCGGATCAGTGGAGTAACCACGTGGACCATATTGTAGAAACGGCCGACCGCCTGGGCAACAGTATGCTGCTCAGGCGGTTTTTTGCTTGTTTGTAAGCTTACTGCAACTTAGAAGAGAGGTGCAAAGCAATGCAAGAATGGAAAGGTTTTAACGAAGGAATATGGCAACAAGAAATCAATGTCAGGGAGTTTATTCAAAAGAACTATCTTCCCTACGAGGGTAATGATAGTTTCTTAGAAGGTCCCACTGTCAAGACGAAAGGTCTTTGGCAGGAATGTTCTGAACTTTTGGCCAAAGAAATAGCTAACAACGGTGTACTCAGTGTTGATCCTAAATGCGTTTCCACTATTACATCTCATAAGCCTGGTTACATTGACCGTTTTAAAGAAACAATTGTCGGCTTGCAAACTGACGAGCCTCTTAAGAGAAGCGTTATCGTCAACAGTGGTGTGCGCATGGCAGAACAGGCTTGTGAAGCTTATGGCTACAAACTAAATTCCTCAATCAGCGATATTTATAACAATCATAGAACAACACACAACAGTGCTGTCTTCAATGTCTATACCGAAGAGATGCTATTGGCCAGAAAAATAGGCATAATCACCGGTCTTCCTGACGCGTATGGCCGTGGACGTATTATAGGTGATTATCGTCGCGTTGCCCTCTATGGCATAGATAAACTTATTGAAGCTAAAGAAAACGATTTAAAAACTCTTAGTGAAATGGCCATGACAGAAGATGTTATTCGTACGCGTGAAGAAATTGCCATGCAGATATCTTCTCTGCGCGGCATTACAGAAATGGCGGCAAGCTACGGTTTTGATGTTTCTAAACCTGCCAGCAACGCCAAAGAAGCTGTCCAATGGCTCTATTTTGGATACTTGGCTGCAATAAAGGAACAAAACGGAGCTGCCATGTCTCTTGGCCGCACTTCCACTTTCCTCGATATCTATCTCGAGCGCGATTTGGCCGCTGGTCTGATTACTGAATCCGAAGCGCAAGAACTTATGGACCATTTAGTAATTAAACTGCGTTTCGCACGCCACCTGAGAACGCCAGAGTACAATGAACTATTTGCCGGTGATCCGCTTTGGGTTACCGAAGTAATCGGCGGCATGGGGGAAGATGGCCGCACCCTCGTTACTAAAAATTCCTACAGAATTCTTAATAGTCTCTATAATCTTGGTCCTGCTCCTGAGCCAAACTTGACTGTTCTTTGGTCTGAGAGCCTGCCACAATCTTTCAAAAATTTCTGTGCCAAAGTCTCAATTGACACCAGCGCTATTCAATATGAGAACGATGATGTAATGCGTCCGGTTTATGGTGACGACTACGGCATTGCCTGCTGCGTATCAGCTATGAAACTCGGCAAACAAATGCAATTCTTTGGTGCACGTGTTAATTTAGCCAAAGCCCTACTGATGTCCATAAATGGTGGTCGCGATGAAAAAACCGGTGTTCAGATGGCTCCAGAATTAGCGCTGCCTGAAGGCGAATATCTCAACTATGATGAGGTACGCAAAAACTACAGCGCCGTTTTGGATTGGCTTGCTGATCTTTACGTAAATACTTTGAATATCATTCACCGTATGCATGATACTTATGCCTATGAAGCTGCCCAAATGGCCCTGCATGACAGCGAAGTTGAAAGACTGATGGCTTTCGGCGTAGCTGGTTTATCAGTAGCCGTCGATTCCTTGAGCGCCATCCGTTATGGCAATGTTAAACCAATACGTAATGCAGAAGGTATTACAGTTGATTTCGTTATCGAAGGAGATTTCCCTTGCTTCGGCAACAACGACGAAAGAGTCGATTCACTAGCCCACGAACTTACGCATGAATTTATCACAAACCTCCGCAAACACGCTGCTTATCGCAATGCGACACATACCTTGTCAGTATTGACCATTACTTCTAATGTAATGTATGGTAAGAAAACAGGCGCAACTCCCGATGGCAGAAAAGCTGGTGAAGCCTTCGCCCCCGGAGCTAACCCAATGCATGGGCGTGACCAGAAAGGTGCCATTGCCGCCATGGCGTCCGTAGCAAATATTTCTTATGATGACTGTCGCGATGGTATTTCCTACACCTTTTCTATCGTTCCGGGAGCTCTTGGAAAAACCGAAGATACCCGCATAAATAATCTTGTAGCTATTCTGGATAGTTACGTATTACACAAAGGTCATCATATCAACGTTAACGTCTTCAACAGAGAAGTCCTGTTGGATGCTATGGCCCACCCAGAACTGTATCCGCAGTTGACAATCCGCGTTTCCGGATATGCAGTCAACTTTATTAAACTAAGTCCTGATCACCAGAAAGAAGTTATAAGTCGTACTTTTTATGAGGCTATGTAAAAATCATGAAGGCTTACTACCATTCTATTAATACTTTCGGTACAGTTGATGGCCCTGGTATAAGATATCTCTTATTTCTCGCCGGCTGCAATTTAGGCTGCAGCTTTTGTCACAATCCTGATACCTGGGTAAGAACTGGTAAAATGATTTCCATTGAGGAAATTATTGAGGAAATTAAAAAATATCGTGTCTTTTATGATAAGTCCGGCGGTGGTATCACTGTAAGCGGCGGGGAACCTCTTCTGCAGGCAGAATTTGTCAGCGCCCTTTTCGCAAAATGCAAAGAACTAGGCATTCATACTGCGCTTGACACCGGTGGTTTTTTTGCCCAGGCAGAGCTTGATAAAGTATTGCCATATACTGATCTTATTATGTTTTCATTGAAATCCGCAGATGAAGATGTGCATCGCCAATTAACAGGCAAAGACAATGCGTTGATTTTACAAAATTTATTGTATGCAGCTTCCAAAACACAACTTATTCTGCGCTACGTTATAATACCTGGTGTAAATGATTCAGAAACTGCGCTTTCAAAACTAGCTGAAGTAATTAAAAAATTGCCATCAAATGTGAAAATTGACCTGTTGCCTTACCACACGATGGGAAAAACAAAATGGCAGGCTCTCCAAATTCCCTATAAACTTAACACTGTTCCTGATGCTTCCAAAGCTGATATTCAAAAAGTAAAAAGCTTTTTTACCAAGGCAGGAATTAATAATGATTATGTAAGTTAAAGCAGTAATAAGCGAGTTTTCCGACTAGTCGGATGCTCGCTTATTTTATATAATAAAATTGCATGTAATTATAATAAAATTACATAAAATATGTTGACATGACGGATGATATTGCAAATAATAAAGTATGGCTTAATGTCAAAAATATTTCCAGTGGCTGGTTAACCAATGCAATATTGTGATCATTGACCTTATCTGGATTTTCACCGTCTTACAGGCTTACAGGTTTTATTCACAAGCAGCGGCGGTTCGCGAAAACCACTCTTACGCCAATCGTAATTGCTTATGCAGGTACTATCGGTCGCGACCAACTTCTCTTGGCATTAGTTCTGGGCATTAATATGCAACATCAATACTTATTGCCAGTTAGCAATATGCCAAACGCAGTAGTTTTGGTAACACCGCACATTACACCAAATGAGCTTATGAAAACCGGTGCTGTGATGAGCTTATTGGGGGCAAACTTCTTCTCGTTGGTCGTCTAACCTATTGGCAATGGATTGGTCTCTTATAAATTATTTATTTTTCAACAACAAAGGAGCTGTTTACATGAATTATGAAAAAATTACCTCGGAAACCCTGACCCTCATTTCTGCTATCGTTGGTGAAAAAAATGTTTTGACAGATGCAGAATTAATGCAGCCATATTCGCATGATGAAGTAACGGATCCGGCTTACCACCATATGCCGGAAGTTGTTGTATTCGCTGAAAATACTGAGCAAGTAGCAAAACTTGTGAAACTAGCTAACGAAAAGCACTTTTCCGTAGTTCCCCGCGGTGCCGGTACAGGCCTTGCCTGTGGTGCTGTACCAATTTATGGTGGCATGGTTCTCAGTTTGGAGAAAATGGATAAAATCATTGAAATTAATGCTGAAGCCATGTATGCAATTGTTGAACCTGGCGTAAGAACTGATGATCTGCAAAAAGCCGTTAAAGCAATCGGTCTCTTCTACGCAGGCGACCCATGCAGCGGTGACAGTTGCTTCATAGGCGGCAACATTGCTACCAATGCCGGTGGCAACAAGGCTGTAAAATATGGAACTACCCGTCACCAAGTCTACGAAATTGAAGTCGTTTCTCCGCTTGGCGAGATTCTGCACCTCGGTGCACGTCTTAATAAGATGACTACCGGCTACTGCCTTGATCAGCTCATAATGGGCTCAGAAGGAACTCTAGGTATAATTACCAGAGCTACCGTCAAACTGCTTCCAAACCCTAAATACCTAATTGACCTTCTGGCGGTGTTCCCTGATGTTGACAGTGCCATCGGCATCGTCAATAAAGTTATTAAAGCCGGCATTACGCCTACTTGCGTGGAATTCATGGATAATATAACGATAAAATCAGTTGAACGTTACCTGCATGAAACTCTGCCGGACAGTGAAAATGGTAATTACATAATTATTCAGGTTGAAGGCAAAGATGAAGATGACCTGGATGAAAAAATGGTTCTGTTAGATGAACTGTGTACAGAAAACGGTGCAACAAGTGTTTTGGTAGCCGATTCAACAAAAATCTGGCAAGCACGTAAAGCCTTCGCCGAAGCAGTACGTGCCGAAAGCCTGATTGTCTGCAAAGAAGATATCGTTGTGCCGGTAGATAAGGAACCTATTATCATCGACAATATTCTGGAATTCGCTAAGAAATATGACTTAATTACCCGCATTGCCAGCCACGCAGGCGACGGCAATATACATCTAAACATCCTCAAAAACGAAGCACTTTCCCATGAAGAATGGGAAGCCAAAATTGCCACTTTCCAAAGAGAACTATATACTGAGGTTTATAAACTTGGTGGTCGTCTTTCTGGCGAGCATGGCATAGGCTACAAGAGAAAAGGTCTTATGGCTGAATTTACTGACGCCGCTGAACTGGATGTAATGCGAGCAATTAAAAAAGCAATGGATCCAAATCTCATTCTCAACCCAGGCAAGATTCTTGACGTAAAAGCTTAATCTTGGTATATAAGCAAAATATTAAATGGAGCTCACCCGATTTTGGGATGAGCTCCATTTGTATTTATTTTAACTTATTTACGAAATCAGCCAAAGGTTTTATACTATCACGGTTTGTCCAATCCATAGGTTTTTCACAAACCTCAAAAAAGCCTTTACTGTCTTCATCAAGCTTTTCCATTTTAGTGTGTTTGATTTTAGTTTTTAAGATATAAATAAGAAATTTGTCCAGCAAATTGAGCTTCTCAAAATTAAAGGCTCCGCGCAAATAGAAAAGAGCTACTTTGTCTCTGATATTGGCAGCAAAATTTTTTACGAGAACGTGCCTGAGGTTTTCCTTTCTTTCCGGGGCACAGCCAACAGCAAAAATGATAATATGTTTCCCGCCAATTTTATCCATATTGGCCGTGAGCAGCTCAACTCCGGATATGCTGCCTGCATAAAGAAACCCTCCGAATATAATAGTTTGATAGCTTTCAAGTTCTTTAACAGATATTTTCTTTGCATCGAAAAGATCAGCTGACAATTCATGCGCTATCCACTCTGCATATTTTCGGGTACTGCCGTGTTTTGATTTGTATAAAACAACAATTTTCCGAATCATTTTAGTCCTCACCTAATATTGATTATCAACCATTTTCTGTACAGACTAAGTTTTCGCTACAACTTATATTTATCCTGCAAACGCAAAAAATTCCCGAATAAAATAAAAACTCTCTCTGGTCAAAACGGTTTTATGCAAACCATTTATTCAAAGAGAGTCGAAGTCAACCACGCAATAAATATTTTAAATTGCAAAACAAGTTTAGTACTCCATTTCACCACTGTACACATGACAAAGGGACAGATAGTACATCATTTCCATTGCCGAAGTAAGTTGTGTTTGTTCCCCATCATAACAATTTTCTCCTGAAGTTGAAATGCAGCTTAGTACATTAAAAGATTTACCTTCTTTTTGCTCAGAAATTTCACTGGCTTTGGCTAAAAATTTACTCGACATACTTATCACTCCTTTTATTATATATTCCAGCTTTCCCTCCAATAATTTTTCAGGATCGCCGGTATTGCACAACGCAAAATTATACAAAAAGGCCGCTACCAGCCCTTTAGCTGATAGCGGCTTCATTGCCTGCTATTACTTGCCATTATTGTAAATCCAACAACTGGTAATTGTCAATATGAAAAGCAAAAATTTTCTCTAAAAATTTTATAAATATTCACCAAGATTTTAAGCCATTTTTTTGTTGTAATCTTCTAAAGTCAGAACAGCTTCACGAATCATATCCTTGGTTATTTCATACGGAACATGTACTAAGTCTTGGGTATCTTTCGCTTTATTAATAACAATATCCAATTCATCCATTGTTGTAATATCAAGATCGGCAAGTTTCGTTGGCAAACCAATGCTCTTATTGAATTTAAAAATGCGTTCGAGTTCGCTTGTTTGTTTATCAAGTGTGAGTAATACAAGAACGCCGTAAGATACGATTTCGCCATGCAGATGCTTTTCCATGGCCTCACCCAGTGCTGTTGCACCATAATAGATAGAATGAGCCAAAGCGCTGTTATAGTCATTGATTACAAGGTTCGAAACAAGGCCCGTGCTGACGATAATGGCTAAAATTGCTTGTTCCAACGCAAAGCTTGTCTGGTTTTCTTTGCAGTCTGCCATAGCTTTTTCGCCATATTTTACCAACGGATCAGCACTCATGGCACTGATATTTACCCCAAGAGCATTAAAGTGCTCCAATTCATCATTGCGTGAAGAGAAAACCGATTCATAGTGTTTAGCAAGCGTATCACCGATGCCTGCCCAAAGGTATACTTCTGGAGCTTCAGCGATTATTTTGGTAGAAATGAAAATATGATTGGTTGGTATATCCGAAAGATAAAGATCCCTGAATTCACCATTTGGATAGTAGTAAACAGCTACGCCGGTGCAGGCAGCACAGGTGCTGGCAATAGTCGGGAAAGTGAAGAACGGTTTTTTCAAATCATGTGCTACCATTTTACAGGTGTCAATAGCGCGTCCGCCGCCTACACCAAAAAGCATATCTGCTTCTTGCACCGCTTTGTTATTCTTTAATTCTTCCACATGCTCCAGTGTCGCATCGCCGCCATACCAAAGAACGTCAAGAATTTCCAAATCAGAACCTTTTACAGCAGCTTCTATCTCCGCCTGAGCCTTACTGAGGGCGGTCTTACCACCAATTACGGCTATTTTCTTGCCATATTGACGGCAAACATTTGGGATTTCCGTAAAAGCGTCCTCTCCAATTGTATAATTTGGGAAAAGAATTGTGTAACTCATGATAAAAGCCTCCATTTGATAGTATTTGCTCAAAGAGCGCAATGTGCGAACGCACATTTAATAGATATTCTTTGCAAGTTTAAAGAAAAGATCCTTAATCAATACTTTTTCAAAACCAAAGGAATAGCGCATACTGTTGCAAAAAGCCCATTAGCGACAAGAACCATTAAACCAGCATTATAAGTTCCTGTCAAAGCAATCAGCCAACCAATAATTGCCGGTATAAGTGCTGAATAAAGATTGGTAATGCCATTCATTACACCGCCTGCAGTGCCAACGGAATGAGCAGGAATAATTCTTTGTTGAATAGTCCAGGCAGGTGAAATGCCGAAGCCAATAGACCCAACACCAAAAGTCAAGAACATAGCTGCATGTACGTTGTCCGTCGCCTGCGCTCCCAAATAAATACCAACTGCTGCGCAGAACATCGAGATTGCACACAAAACAGCTCTTCTATTAAACTTGTCAGCAAAATATCCTGACGCAATAATACAAACCATGCCAAATACATATGGCATAGATGCCCAGACACCCATGCTGCTCCAGCTAAACCCACGGGCCATTTTTAAATAAGAAGGAAGCCACGCCATCGCGCCCCATAAAATAGAGCCGAGACAAGAATAATACAAAGTTATTAAAATAAATTTATAATTTGTAAAAAGCATTTTTAAAGTAGCAGCAAGCCTTGGCTTTTCCATGCTTGCTTTTTGTTTTTCTTCTTCTGCTTCTTTTGCCAAGGCTTCTTCAATATATCTTAGTTCAGCTTGATTGACACCTTTGTGGTCAGCCGGTTTATCTGTTGTATATTTCCACAATAAATAAATAGGAATCATACCAATGAGTGCTAAAACAAAGAAACTGTCACGCCAGCCAAAATTATGAATAATAGTAGTAAAAAACGGCATTGCTACAGCAGGTCCAGCCATAAGTCCAACAACCCAGGTTGCATTAGCCCTACCACGTTCACTTGGTGGGAACCAATTTTTAACAAACTTTCCCTGCATGGGGAAGTGCATACCCTCACCTAAACCAAGCAATACACGGCTGGCAATCATAATCATAAAAGTTTGTGCCAAGCCACCGATAATGGAAGAAATGCCCCATAAAGCGAGCGCTAAAATCATGGTCTTACGAGCTCCCATTCTATCACCCAATGGCGTAAGAACAAAGTTGGAAAAACCATAAGCAGCAACAAACATCGATGTTAACAAACCCATTTCAAAAGGCTTCCCATTGATACCCATAGCATCTAAAAAAGTTGGATCAGCAATCAAAACCGAAACATTCACACGATCAAGGTACGCAACCAAGACAGTGATTAAAAGAATAATTACGACACCTACACGTTTTTTGGTTGGTGTTTCGTCAATAGTTTCTTCAGCTACCATATTTCTTTCCCCGACATTTTCCATACTACTGCCTCTTTTCCTTAAATTTTTATATACACCTGTCAGGCCTGGACAGGTCTATAACAAAAAACAAAAACGCCCCTACTGGTGCTTTAACACCAATAGGGGCGTATAAAAATACGCGGTACCACCCTAATTTATTACTCATACGCACCAGTCAATCAACCAGCTCGAACCTAACGCGTTCGTTACGCATCATGCTACTTGGCTAACCTTTCGCTGATGAGTTCATGGGTGATTTACTCAATCAGGGCTCTGTACCGGCTTTCACCATAGACCGGCTCTCTGTGACTTTGCTTCCTGTCTTTCTTCCCAATCATCACTTTTAAATGTAATTTATTAAGTTTTTTTGAATACATCTTGAACATAGTAACAAACCATAATATGCATGTCAACATAAAGCCCAATATTTGATAAAAAATATTGGGCTTTATGTAATTATTTAAATAAAATGTATGTTTTATTACAAAAATTCCATTCAGTAATTATCTTGATGATTAAATTCTGCAGATTCAACCCAATCACTGACTTTATTCAACAAATCAACAATTTCATCAATGGTTTCAGCATGTGACTGTTCTTCTTTAATCAATCTCTCTATAACAGCTTTTGCGTTAAGATTTTGAGCTTGTGTCAGCATTTTTTCATATATTTCCACACTTTCTTTTTCTTTGACCAATGCCAGCCTATAAACATCAATCTGTTCCTCTTTAATTTTTTCTATGGAGATAGCATTGCGCAAATCCTTAGCATCTTTTATATAAGACTCAAAAATATTCTTTACTTCGGCTAACCTCTGGTCATCAGGCAGTGACTCATTATTTTGTTGACGCAATGCTTCGACAATCTTGTAGTGCCTAGCTTCTGCCGCAGCTAAATTTTCTAATATTATTCTTAAATCATCAAACTTTGTCCTCTTTGCTTGTTCCCGATAGTAGTTTTCGCTTTCCATTTCCATTTTTAAAGCAAACTCAAAAATATCCACTTTTATTGCCTCCTTTGAAAGTTCATATCAACAGACATTTGAATATTTGACATAATAAGATTCAGTTTAAAACTCTTCATCCTTATGTTTCGTGCTTTCTTGATATTCTGACTCCCTCTTTTCTGCCGAATACACATCATGATAGGTTTGAAGTTTTGCCATAACTAAACCATGCACTGATTTAGCTGGATAAAAACCGTTACTATCCAAAACACCGGCTGAAGTACCTGTGAGCAGTTCAATACCCTCATCAATACTATTAATATAGTAAATATGGAACTTGCCATTTCTAACGGCTTCAACAATTTCACCATTCAAAGCAAGATCTTTAACATTTTGTGCAGGAATCATTACACCCTGTTTGCCCGTCATTCCTTTTATTTTACAAACTTCATAAAATCCTTCGATTTTTTCTGTAACACCGCCGATAGGTTGGATTTCACCCTTCTGGTTGACAGACCCTGTAACAGCAATATCTTGCCGCAAAGGCACTCCTGACAAACTGGACAAGATAGCGTACAATTCAGCACTGGATGCGCTGTCTCCGTCAATGCCTTCATAAAGCTGTTCGAAAGTCAGACTGGCTGTTAAAGATAATGGTATTTTCTGCGCATATTTATTACCAAGATAACCACTAAGTGTTAACACTCCTTTGCTATGCGTAGCCCCACTCATTTTAGTCTCACGCTCAATGTTGACGACTCCAGCACGGCCAAGATAAGTATTAGCGGTAATTCTGGATGGTTTGCCAAAAGCATACTCACCAATGCCCAAGACTGCCAGTCCATTTATTTGACCAACTTTCGCATCTTCAGTATCTATTAGATACAGGCCTTCTTTAAACATTTCGTGTATGCGTTCTTCATACTTATTAGCGCGATAACGTTTTTCGTCTATAGCTTTTTGTACATGTGAAAAATCAACAATATTTGCTCCTTCTAGCGATGCCCAGGAGTCTGCTTCACATAGTATCTCAACAATCTGATTAAAACGAGCTGTGAATTTATTCTGACTACCGCCCAGTCTTGCAATATATTCTATAACACGAGCAACACCAGCCCTTGTAAAATCCTTAAGGTTTTCTTTTTTTACGGTTACGCTGACAAATTCTGCCATTTTAGTAATATTTTCCAGTGTATTCTCAATGTCAACATCAAAATCAGCATGAATTTTAAATAATTTACGGAAATCCTCATCATATTGATACATCAAGTGATACAGGTAAGTGCTGCCCAACATAATTACCTTAACATCAACTGGAATAGCCTGCGGTTTTAGCGAAGCCATAGCAATAAGTCCGTATTGTTCACCCAAACTTTCAATTGTAAGTTTTCTGGTTTTTAATATCCTTTTCATTGCTTCCCAGACACCAGGATTAATCAATACATCCATCGCGTTGACAATCAGATAGCCACCATTGGCAAGATGAAAAGAACCTGGCTTAATCATTGTAAAATCTGTGCTGACTGCGCCCATACGGCTTGAATACTCGACACGACCGCACAAATTATAATAATTGGGATTGGTTTCTATAATGACCGGTGCGCCTTGACAAGAACGATTATCGACCAGAAGGTTAACGGTATAGCGTTCCTTCATAACTTCCTGTGATGACTTCTTGAAAAGCGACATTACGCTCTCTTCCTCAGGCGGCAAGCTTTGTTTAAAATCATTGATATTTTTTACAACATCGTTTCTTACAGCTTCAAGATATTTGACAATATCATCGCTGTATTTATACTTTTCCTGCACCTCATCAATAAGATGTCCTACCGCAAACATAGCCACCCTGCTGTCAAGGTCATGTATCTTTTCTCTAACATCCTTCTCTGTATCCTGAACCTGACGTATGACTTCCATTGCCAAATCATGTACTGCTTCAAGATTTTTTCTTATTTTCTCTTTTTTATCATCAGGAAGTTTTTGGAACTCTTCCTCCGAAACAGGTTTGCCATCTAACAGAGGTACCATCATAAAACCAGTAGGTGACCATTTTGACAAGACAGAGTATGTCTCAGCCTTATTAACAAAAGATTGAAGCATCTCACCTCGCTTCTCCTGAAAACTTTTCATTATTTCGGTTCTTTCGCGTTCATAATCATCACTGCTGAAAGCTTTTGGAACATGATTTCTTAAATTTTCCATCAATTCCTGCATATCCTGAGAAAAGATAGCGCCTATGCCGGCAGGCAAACTAATGGTAAGAGGTCTGCTGCTGTCTTCAAAGTTGTTTACGTAGCACCAGTCGTGGGGAACCGGCTGTTTATCAGCTAATTGCTGTACAACCTGTTTGGCATAAGTCATACGGCCAGTGCCAACCATACCCGAAATAAAAATATTATAACCTGAATTTTTAGTATGCAAACCAAATTCAACGGCCTTAACAGCACGTTCCTGACCTATCATTCCTTGAAGCTGTGGTACGGTAGCAGTAGTTTCAAAGTCAAAGAATTCTTCTTTACAATAAAAATGCAGTTGTTCTGCTGTTAATTCTTTAATTGGTAATAAATCTTTTGTCTTTTTAACTTCATTTTCCACTTAATTCACTCCCCATCTACCGTAATTAGCCAATATTTACTGATTGAACTGATTGCAAATAATATTAAAAAGGTATATTTGTAATATATTCTTTCGTTCATAATGTCAAAAACCCTTTTTATAACAAAAAAATGTTTTAAGATTCTGTTAATTTCAATAATATCATAAGCAATATACACAAAAAAAATCAGGAGCGGACCCGTTGGTATCCGCTCCCTAATGATATAGCCCCGTCCATGTGGACTCCCACTTCCCTTTTTCCGATCCTGAGACCGGTCAAGGTACCTAGGGTGGGCCACATCACCGACACCCTTTGCTTTAGTTGCACCATCGACTGCATCCCTTACCTTTCCCAAAGCGGAATAACCACAATGAAATATCTCGGTTAGCAAATCACTTCATTCTTTCAGTGTTACTATAAATTGTGACATCCTTTTCCTCTACTCCGGAACTTTAACCGGGTCCGAGTACTTGGGTTGGTCAACTCTTATAGCACTTTTTCTGTAAGAATCTGACAGTAATCGTGAACTACCTTTTCTTTCCCGGCCCCCTGGCCCTTAGAATTACTCAGGACTACGCCACATCACAAGCCTGTCTATCGCAAGGTGTTGTCGTTCTTATTCAGAAGAGCATTTCTGCTCTTTGTAGTTACATTATAATCACCGTAAAATAAAAATGCAAGGATAAATTTGCAGAATATTGTGATTTATTTGTGACTATTTTCTAATTTATAGATAAATATTGTAATTTATACTGGTTTTCAGCTATTTTTGGTTTTTATCAGGATCAATATGAACATTAACCCTGCAATTGCTAAATTTAGAATTGATTTCTTTCTTCAGGCACCCCACAATATCATGGGCTTCTTTAACTGTAAGGTCAGGATTTAAAGTAATATGAAAGTCAATATGTCTCTTATTGCCTGCCTTTCTTGTTTTGAGTTTGTGATAGTCAGAAAGTTGGTTAACATATATACCCATAACTTTTTTAATTATTTCATCTATTTCTTTTTCTTCATCATCTGTCAAGCGAACATCAATCAAATGCTCAAGTGCATTTTTGCATAATTCATGAGCTTCTTTGATAATAAGCAATGCCACTAATATCGCGACAATAGAATCAAGCACGACAAACCCAGTTATTTTGATCAGCAAAATACCAAACCCGACACCCAATGATGTATATACGTCCGTTTTCAGGTGCAGAGCATCTGCTTCAAGAGCCATGGAATCCTCTTCTTTTGCAACTTGATATAATTTTTTAGATACAAAAAAATTAACTAATGCGGCGGTCAGCATAACAGCAATGGCAATAAAAGCTTGCTCGATATCTGCTGGCTCAAAAAGTTTTTTGGCAGCTTCAACAACAATCATGCCTGCTGCAATTAAAATCAATACCCCCTCAACTACGCCGGAGATATTTTCTATTTTTCCATGACCATAGGGGTGATCCTTGTCTGCTGGTTTAGCAGAACCCCTGACGGATAAAAACGCCACTATTGAAGCAACAAGATCCATTGCTGAATGTATTGCTTCTGAAATAATACTAACTGAACCACTTAATATACCAGCCACTACTTTAAAAATAATGAGCAGCGTGTTTGAAAAAATTGACAATAACGCGAACTTACCTTTACGATCTAAATCAAACACAAAGATTCCTCCCGTTGCAGCTATTTACTTTGCCTTCCTAAATTCATAATTCTCAATTTTATAATTATACAATAAAAAATGCTGTTAAGATACTCCATTTACATAAAATTAATATACTCTTATTAAGAAATTATACAGAGCCTTTTTATCTTAAATTTTATTTTCACATCACCTCATAAAATTAAAAGGATATGCATAAAAAATGCCGAATTCTTTCTAAAAGTTGATTATTCCGTAATAGTTGATGTGTATAGGCGGAAAGGTAGTGATGGCTGTGAAATTCAGCAACAATATATTAGTCCTTGGATGTGGTTTCGTAGCACGCTGTACTATTCCACTTCTGCTGAAACATATAGACATCTCGCCGAAATCTATTACAGTGATAGACATGAAAGACGAAAGTGAAAGCATTGCCGATGCAATAAAAATCGGCGTAAATTTTAGAGTTGATAAAATTACTAAAGATAATTTAAGCAGCAAGCTTTCCGGGTATTTATCACCCGGTGATATGCTGATCGATCTGTCCTGCAACATTAATTCTATTGAGCTTCTGGAATGGTGCCACTTCAATAATGTATTGTATATAAATGCCTCCGTAGAAGTTTGGGATCCTTTTGCTAAGAAAAACAGCAGCTCACCATCTTCCAAGACTCTCTATGCCAGACATATGGCTGTCAGAGAAATGTGTTCCAAGTGGACAAATAAAATTGGAGCAACGGCAGTTTTAGAACATGGCGCCAATCCGGGACTTGTTTCTTATTTTACAAAGGTCGGTCTTGAAGATATTGCCAAAAAAATTATTAACACTAAAAAAAGTGATAAACGGATAAATGCATTGAATACTGCAATTGAGCATTATGACTATCCCAAATTAGCACAACTTACCGGCGTGAAAGTAATCCATATAAGCGAACGTGATACTCAAATTACAAATAAACCAAAAGAGGTCAATGAATTTGTTAATACCTGGAGTGTAGATGGATTCTATGAAGAGAGTATTGCCCCAGCTGAAATGGGCTGGGGAACTCACGAAAGAGTTCTTCCGCCAAATGCAATTTTTCACAACTATGGTCCTTGCAACCAGATATGTATAGCAAAAATGGGGATGAAGACATGGGTAAGATCATGGGTTCCAAGTGGCGAAATCACCGGCATGGTCATCAGGCATGGTGAAGCCTTCACCATCTCGGATTATCTGACTGTTTGGGACGATGGCAAGCCTGTCTACAGGCCGACAGTACACTATGCCTATTGCCCAACCGATTCTGCAATAAACTCACTTCATGAACTTGAAATGAGACAATATCGGCTGCAGGAAAAACAACGAATCTTAAATGATGAAATAATCAGCGGCAAGGATGAACTTGGAGTTCTTTTAATGGGCCATGACTTTAATGCCTGGTGGGTTGGGAGCATTCTCGATATTGACGAGTCAAGAAAACTTGTTCCTCATCAAAATGCAACAACTCTTCAGGTTGCCTGCTCTGTTGTTGCCGCAATAAAATGGATGATTGCCAACCCCAATAAGGGCATCTGCCTTCCAGAAGATTTACCGCATGAAGAAATTTTGTCCTTAGCAGTAGATTATCTTGGTTCATTCATATCAAAAGAAGTAAATTGGACACCAATGCTGAACAAAATTGATTTGTTTAAAGGCTTTAATGACTTTACGCTAACAGAAGAAGACACCTGGCAATTCAAGTCATTTTTAGTATAATTACCGTAATCACTTCGTAAATTCTTCATAAGTAAAGGATGAGCTTAAAATGCATACTGAATTTAAAGCTATTTCCATCTGTAATGAGTTAAATATCGATAAAATTGGTCAACACTTTGGTATTACCCACAAATTCAAGTGGAAGGAAGCACTTGTACTGTATTCGGATAATCTAAAAGGCATATTGAATGATTCAAATGGCAAAACTGTTTATATTTTCCATTTTGGCAGCATGGTATTTCTGAATTTTCAACATCATGAAATTATGGATTTGGTCAAATACATCTTAAAAATAGAGCCCCAAATAGTCGCCAACGATTATTTCACTTATGTTGATGACTACAAACTGGAAGTGAAGCCGGAACAGTTTCCCGCAATCAATAATGACTTTATGATTGTCAATGCGGCAAGTGATTACCATTATGAAATAGTTTCTACGATTTTAGCTAAGTCTGTGGCCTTAGAAAAAAATGAAATTGGCGTAGACAGTCTGCTGGACCGGATAGAAACCGTAGTAAATGATCTTAATAGAGGCAGGCTGGAGGTATCTGACAAAGAACTGGCAAAAATGCTGGCTAAAATATTAAGCTACAAGCTCAATACAATCTCCTACATCATGTTGTTAGATAATCCGGACATAACCTGGAATAACGTGGAAGCAGCAACTCTTTATGACAAATTATCTTCATTATTCGAGCTGAAAGATCGCTACGAAAAAATACGCCAAAAAATTGAAATTTTAGAAGATATAACTGAAGCCTTCTCCGGTCTGGCACATGCTAAACGCGGTACACGCCTTGAATGGGCAGTAATTATTCTTATTCTAATTGAAATTGTCTTATCATTATACGAAATTTTTTCCCATTAAAATAATCTTACAAACAGAAAAGGAAGCAATTTTTATTGCTTCCTTTTTTATTAAACGTTTAGCTATTTTTTTAGGCTATCCAATGGATTGACTCTGTCATAAGTAAGTGTGCCTCTCTTTGGACATGCGGCAATACATTTAAAGCAATTTATGCATTGCGCATTCCTGACGTGGTTGCCTTTCGAAACCTCAATATTCATTGGGCAAGCTCTGTCGCAACATTTACAGTTAATACAAGTTTCCGCATTTCTTTTTATACTAAGAAACCGTGTTAAACTTGCTAACCCAAATTTAATGCCTTCAGGGCAAAAATAATTACAAAAAGGACGTTCGAAGAAGAGAGCCACTACTAAGAAAGAAAGCATTATAAAGGTTGCAGCTGTCTGTGCTAAATTGCCGGACATCGCACGCATGAAAGTTTTATAAGCGTTTATGCTGGATAAATCAAATAAAGAATCCGCAATATGTGCAAAAACAATAGCCGCCAGAATGTAGCGAGAAAACTGCAAATAACGCTGAATATTTGGCGACACTTTAAATTTTTTTCTCATAAAAATAGACCAGATTTTACCAAGCACTTCCTGAGCTGTTCCAAAGGGACACAGCCACCCGCAAAAAAAGTTTCCGGCCAAAAATGCCAAAGGTAAAATAACCACAAAAGCAGGCTTAACAAACTTGTACAACCCGCCGATAAGTATTGCTAAAAAAATCAACTGGACTGACAGTCGCAGCCACTGTAATTTTTGCATATTCTTTCTATGTTTATTATCATTTTCATTACTTGATTGTTGCATGAACGATTCTCCTCAACTATTTTATTTAATAACTCAAACTCAAAAACTATATTACACCCAGATTATGTCATAAATGTGACTAAAAAATGATATTTCATGCAACATTTGGAATCAGCCAGGTGGTTATGATATGCCTGCTTTATTTTACTGAAAATTCTTGCAATTTTGTTTTAGTAAGATTACAATATAGTTGCAGGAGGATGTATTGCGAAGGAGGTATTAATATGAGACTTATATATGGCATTTTAGTCGGGATAGTCGTTAGATGGTTAATACTGTTTTTGCAACCAATGTTTGGCATAAAGCAGAAAATGCGTTAATGATATTGTAGGCAAAAATTAGGCCCTTTTCATTTGTTTGCTTGTTGTTCAAGAAAACATTTGATCAGGGCTTATTGTTTTTATTATCTTATTCTAAATTATTCAACTCAAAGAACTACTGCCTAAGCATTGCTGGATAAACTGCTTCTTGTTATCCATAATTAAAATTAGGTCTTGGTCAGTGTTACAAAAACTGCTTGCCTAATTTCAGTGCGTAATACATACTATCAACTTTAGCAATGCCCTTACCGGCAATGTCAAATGCTGTGCCATGATCTACTGAAGTACGAATAATCGGTAACCCGAGGGTAACATTAACGCCACTGTCGAAGGCGATCATTTTCATGGGAATATGTCCTTGATCGTGATACATTGCTACAACAATGTCATATTTACCTTGGTAGGCTTTTAAAAACACAGTATCAGGGGGCACAGGTCCTTCCACTATAATTCCTTCTTCTTGCGCTGCTTCAATCGCTGGGGTAATTTCATCTATTTCTTCCTTGCCAAAAATTCCGGCCTCACCACTATGAGGATTTAAACCAGCGACTGCAATACGTGGCTTTGCAATGCCCAATTTTTCCAAAGCATCTTTCGCCAGGTGAATACATTCAAGAACACGTTCTTTGGTCACTCTGTTGCACGCTTCACGCAAGGAGCAGTGTGTTGATATATGCACTACTGAAAGTTGTTCGCTCCATAGCATCATTGTAAATTTCTTTGTATTGGTAAGGGTTGCAAATATCTCCGTATGACCGTCAAAATTATGGCCACCTTTGTGCAGGGCCTCTTTATTCAGCGGGGCGGTTGTTACAATTGATATTTTGCCAGCCATAGCATCGTTTATTGCTTTTTCAACATAACGATAAGCTGCGTCACCGGCAATTGCGGATACCTGTCCAATTGCTAGGTCTTTAAATGAAAGCTCTAAGACAGAAATAACATTTATTTTATCATTTTGAAAACGTTCAGGGCTTTCAATTTTCACCATCGGCGTTGAAATATTAAGCAACTCATGATAATGCTTCAATATATCATAACTGCCATAAATGATAGTGCTATTTTTAAACTCAGTATGCTCTTCTATAGCTTTTAAGGATATTTCCGGTCCTACACCTGCAGGATCGCCCATAGTTATGCCAACATATTTATTTTTCACTGCAAATCCCCCTAAGCTGATAGTTCCTTCATGCGATAAATACAATAATATACATCTTTCAAACCGCCGAAAGCTCCGGCTTTAGTAATAATAGGCAATCCATCATTAGCTCCGCCCTGCAAACGCGATAAGACAAAACCTGTCAGTACTTCAGAATCGATTCGCGAACCTTGCGCACCCAAATGATTAATTACGGAAATTGCAGTGTCGCCGCCAGTCATAAAGAGCCCTGAAACTCTGACTTGCTTCAGGATGGCACTGACAAGCTTGCCAATCGTTTCTTTCGTAAGAGCAGATACTTCTACACCCGAAATGCCCTTTTGCATTGCATAATCCAACACTTTCTGGTAATCATCTTTAGTACGCGCGGCGGTCAAAATAAGATCACTTCCGCTTTTCAATATATTTACTGATTGTTCGGCCCAAGCTTTACAGTCGGCACCATCAAGAATTGCTTCCATATCGATTTCAATGATTGGCACATGATGTTTGTGCGCGTATTCCATCTGCATCATGCTGCTTTCGCTGACGCTGCCCATAATAGCAAGTACTGGATTATTAGGATATTTTTCCGCAAAAAAACCTTCGGCCAAACCAGCTGAACCTATCCATAAGGTACGCTTATGATTTTCATTGACGCTTTTGGCAATCATCTGCATGTCAGACGTATAAACCGCATCAAAGGTATGATAGCCATTATCTAAAGTCAGATTATCTCTGCGTACTTCTTCCAGATCATGGTGAGTAACATAGACATTCAGTCCTTCGGACAACAATTTTATAATATTATCATAAGCTATCGGGTTGCGTGGGTCACGTACCATCTCTGTCTCTAAAAGTGGTGTACCGTTCACCTTTTGAATGCCATTTTCTGTAGTCCTTCCAGCCTTTGGGAACGCCGGTGCAAAAACAACCAGTTCCGGTTGGAAAACTTCAACCATAGCTTTTAACTCCGCAATGATATTGCCGCGCAGCGTTGAATCAACCTTTTTGTACAAAAATTCATACTCGCCTTCTTTCAAGGCTTCCTTTAAAGCTGCTTTAACTTTTGCGTAGGCATCTTCTGCAGGAATTACGCGTGATTCCGTGTCAAGAACAACTGAACCCTGCGACTGTGACAAGTCGTCAGTTTTTAGTAGTACGCTGGCTGCCAGACCATGCTTTTTTATTTGTACGCCTGTATCATTGGCACCGGTAAAATCATCAGCAATGATCAAAAATCTTTTATCCGTCATTTTTCTTCCTCCATAGCCCTAAGCCTTTGATTTCGCTGTTCAAAAAGCACTTTCAACGGCTAAAAGCTGTATTTCTAAAAGCTGTAATTACACATTTATTATCCGAACCTTATTTTCATAAAAATATTCTGTTTCCTGTTCGGTAAACTTTCGATCAGAAATTAACAGGTCAAATTCTCCAACGCTGCATATATTGTGAAGCTTATATTTTCCAAATTTGGAATCGTCAGCAAGCAATACTTTCATATGTGAATTCTTTAGATATAATTGTTTCAGCTCAACCTTATCAATATTAGCTGTCATCACATTCATAGATGAATTGATTGCCTGCGTACCCACGAAACAAATATCAAAATGAATATTTTTAATCATTTCCTTAGCTAGGTAACCACAAGTCAGGCCGTTGGCATTTTCAATAACGCCGCCGAGCATAATAATCTGGTAATTACTGTTTTGTGATACCATATGTGCTATAAGTAAATCATTTGTTACTATTGTTAATTGCTGGTATCCTTTTTCTACCAACAAAGCAGCCAATTCATAGCTGGTTGTTCCTGCATCCAGATAAATGCTCATGGCAGGCTCGACCAAATCAGCAGCTGCTTGGGCAATCATTCTTTTTTCCGGATTCTTTACTTGTTTTCTTGTAAGATAAGGGTTCTCTTTGATACTTGATTCAATCAAAACAGCCCCGCCATAACTTTTTTCCACCAAACCCTGCTGCTCCAGCAAATTCAAATCGCGGCGAATTGTCATCGGCGTAACACCTAGTTTTTCCGCCAATTCAACGATAACAACAACCTTATGTTCATGCATTTCCTGCATAATCCTTTGACGACGTTCAGTCGCTAGCATTACACCGCCCCTTTTCTCTTTGAATCGTTTCATTAACTTATATTATACCGTCAGCAAGCAGTTTCAGTATTAAGTAATTTCAACTTTCTTTAACTATTAACGAACGAAAGCACCGCTAAAATTAATAGCGGTACTAGCCCAAACAGGTAATTGTTTTATCCAAAATAAAACAATTACCTAACCAAATTAAATTTCTTAGCATACCAAGAGGTCACAATCGGAACCAAAACTGCTGTAACTATGACGCAAGTCGCCAAGAGCGCCGTCGCAGTTGGTACCATAGGTGCATAAACTGGATCAATAGCTGCCAAAGCAGCCGGAATAGCAACGGAATTACCAGCTGTAGAAGCTGCGGACAAACCAGCTACACCATTGCCGCCAGTCAATTTATCAGCAATAACAAGAAGGATACCGCTGAAGATTACGACAGCAATTCCCATAAAGATACCAAGGATTCCACCCTTTACCAAGCTGTTGAAATTCAAACCACAGCCAAGCGCAAAAGCAAAAAACGGTACAAGAATTGGAATCGCAGGGCTCAAAAACTTACGCATGTCGCCATCAGCATTACCAAGAATCATTCCGATAATCAAAGGAAGTATTGCACCCACGAAAGTCTGCCAAGGAAAAGCAGCAAGACCGACAACCCCAAGCGTTACCATCGTAAAGAAGGCACCGGACTCAAGGCTCATAATTGAATAAGCTGCTACGTCTTCTTTTTTGCCAAACTGGCCCATCAAAGCCATATATAAACCACCATTAGTATCATTCATTGAGGCAACTATTGCAAGAACAGATAAACCAGCGAAAATACCAGAATCAATCATACCATTAGGAATAAATTTAGAAGCAATCACCGCCAAAATGGCTCCGGTTAAAAGTTTTGCACCAAGCAGAGCGCCACCTTTGCGCAAAATAGTTGGTGTCGATTTTAAGTCAATGGTTGCACCCATGCATATATAAAAAGCCGCCATAATTGGCATAGCGCCGGTCATCAAAGCACCCGTAAAAGAACCATAAGTTTTAGCAATAGTCGGGTCTATTGTATTAATAATAGCACCTAAAAATAATGGAATAACCATCATGCCGCCAGGAATTTTTTCAATAGATTGTCTAATCTTCACTTTTTTCCCCCTAAATATTATCCTTTAAATTTTGAAAATATTTTTACATTCAGTAAAATATCTCACCTTCTAGATTATACTTATAACCTAACAAAAACGCAAATGTTTTATAGTGCTTTTTAACAAAAAACAACATAAAATATTTGCACTTTGAACATCATAGAACTTTTTTCTACGAATTTTGCATAAAAAAAGCAGGTTTAGCACCTGCTTTTTTACTATCCATATACATATTTTTTAATAGGTCTTTAAGCTGACATTCCACCGGAAAGACGTTTTCTATATTCCAATCTGTACAGAATTCAACACTTAATGCAAATCAACAGATCCTTGGCAGTTGATCGCCTGTGAGCATATCAATAATACGCCTTCCTCCTGCAAGTGTACTGATATATACTTTGTCCGGATAATGATCCGTTACCGTCCCGATGATAGTGGCATCCTTACCATACACGCTTTCTTTCAATAACGTGACGATGCCATCTGCCTGGTTTCCATCTGCAATAATCAGGGTTTTTCCCTCATTTGCCACATACAGCGGATCCATTCCAAGCATCTCGCAGATGCCCTTCACTTCCTCCTTGACTGGCAAGGAGCCTTCGTGCAGGTTGATACTTAAGCCGCTGCCGCAGATCAATTCGTTAAGGGTGGTAGCAACACCACCCCTTGTCGGATCGCGCATAATGCGAATAGCACCTGAATATTTTTTGATTACCGGCTCGAGCAGCAGATTGAGCGGAGCACAATCACTTGTGATACTGCTTTGAACATTCAGTCCTTCCCGCTCCAACAAAATCGCAGTGCCATGGTCGCCCATTGTTCCAGAAAGTATGATTTTGTCCCCTTTCCGGATATTTTTCACAGAAAAACAGACATCTTCCGGAATAAATCCGATACCGGCGGTATTGATGAAAATACGATCAGCGCAGCCTTTCTGAACAACTTTTGTATCACCCGTAACTATACCTACTCCGGCTTCTTTTGCGGTATCCGCCATAGATTTTACAATCGATTCCAAATCCTTCAGCTTCAATCCTTCCTCGATAATAAAGCTACAGCTTAAATAACGAGGCACGGCACCGCTAACCGCCAGATCATTAACCGTCCCGCAAACTGCAAGCTTACCAATATTACCGCCCTGAAAAAAAACAGGACTTATAACATAGGAATCTGTTGTAAATGCCATTCTTCCGTTTTGCGTTGCAAAAACGGCCGAATCACCGCCTTCAAGCAGCAAATCATTGCCGAAGTAACGATAAAAAAGAGTGCTAATAAGCTGGTGTGTAAGTTTCCCTCCGCTGCCATAAGCGAGTGTTATGCGTTCGTCCATAGATTCCGCCTCATTCCTGTTAATTTGTGCAAAGCAATTGCTGCCTGGCCAAGCGAAATGCCGCCGTCATTGGTCGGAACTTTGCTGTGCGTATAGACATTAAATCCGTTTTTTTCCAATTCATCGATTGTAATCCCAAGAAGAAATCTGTTCTGAAACACTCCACCGCTCAGAACGACATCTTCCAAACCGTATTCATCTCGAAGCAAACGACATACATCCAGTATGATGCAGGCAATAGTGCGATGAAACGCACCCGAAATATGGGATATCTCAGTACTTTTTAATACATCCCCAACTATTGCCCTAATCATCTTAAGAATCCTGATCTGGTAACCAAACTCACCAGTTATTATTTCATATGGATACAGACAGGTGTCCTCTGCTTTCGCTTCTTTTTCAAGGCGAATGGCCGCCTGACCTTCATATTCAATCACACTGCACAACCCAACCAAAGCGGATATCCCATCAAACAACCTGCCCGCGCTGCTGGTGAGCGGTGTATTAATTCGTTTTTCTATCTGCTGCAAGACAACACTTACTTTCTGCTGTCCAATCTGTGCAAGAAATGGCAGGGAATGTGGGAATGCGTCGCCGTATGCCTGTACAAGATAACTGACCGCCATTCTCCATGGCTCCTTAATGCCAACCTCTCCACCCGGCAGTGGAACATATTCGAAATGTGCACGCCTTTCAAAACCAGAATAATCGCCTGTAAAAAACTCTCCTCCCCAGATTTTACCGTCATCCCCATAGCCGGTGCCGTCAAAAGCTACTCCTATAACCTTTCCAACAATTCCGTTTTCCGCCATGCAGGAAGCAATATGAGCATGATGATGCTGGATTGGGAAGTGTGTTATATCCCGCAGGCCATCGGCATAGATTGTAGAGAGATAATCAGGATGTTTATCAAACGCAACCGCTTGAGGAACAGCCGAAAATATTTTCTTAAAATGACAGATGCCTGTTTCAAATGCCTGCAGTGTCTCAATATTCTCAAGGTCACCGATGTGATGGCTAAGAAACGCTTTGCCGCCTTTTGTCAGGCAGAATGTATTTTTCAGTTGGCCCCCGCAGGCCAGAACGGAAAGGCTGCTGGTTAAAGGGTGCTTTGCTGAATTGATAGCCGAAGAAAGATCGAGAGGGAAAGGTACGTAACCTCTAGATCTTCTGATAATTAATTCTTTATTTCTAAAAACACTTGTTACAGAATCATCTGCCCGGATCTAAATTTCCCTGTTATTCGTAAGAAAATAATCAGCAATTCCACGCATACCCTCAATTGCTTCATCATCCTTGTAATAAATCGGCTCCCCCGAAAGGTTGCCGCTTGTCATGACAAGCAGCTCAATGCCAGCGTCGAACAGCAGGTGATGCAGTGGAGTATATGGCAGCATGATGCCGATTTTGTTGTTGTCAGGAGAAATCGATTGAGAATCAAGCTCTACGTCTGGTCTTTTCTCCAGAAGAACAATCGGTCGTTTAAAACCTTGAAGAATTCCCAACTCTTGCTCATTTACGAAACAGTATTGATGTATAACTTCGATATTTTTAGCCATCAGGGCAAAAGGTTTACCATCTCTGGCCTTTCTTTTACGAAGTTCCTTCACCGCCTCATTGTTCTTTGCATCGCAAGCAATATGATAGCCGCCCAAACCTTTTATCGCCAGAATTTTCCCCGCATTCAACAGTTCAACCCCGCTGTCAAGCTCGCTGTCAGCAGCTATCCGTTTTCCAGCCGCATCGAGCAGAAAAAGGCGTGGCCCACATAGGCTGCAGGCGACAGGCTGGGCATGAAATCTTCTGTCCGACGGATTATGGTATTCATCTGCGCAGTCCCGGCACATAGGAAATGTGCTCATGGTCGTGTTGGCGCGGTCATAGGGAATACCAGAGGTAATCGTAAATCTCGGCCCGCAGTTTGTGCAATTTATAAAAGGGTACCTGTACCGTTTATTTCTTGGGTTGTTCATTTCTTGCAGACAGTCTGCGCACACTCCGATGTCGGCGGATATATACGCTTCGTTAGCGCTTTCCAAACTGCTTTCCCTGATTTCAAAACCAGAATATCCAAGAAATGCTGCGTATTCGACCTGAAAGGTATCAATGGAAGAAATCCTCGGCGCTTCCTGCTGCAGGCGCCGGATAAAGGTCTGCACGATTTCTTCCGTACCTTCCGCTTCGATATGAACGCCGCCCGGAAAATTGTTCACCCAGCCGCTGATGTCACAGGAATGCGCAAGACTATAAACAAAAGGTCGGAACCCAACCCCCTGAACAATTCCATTAACAGTTATGACAGTCCTTATATGTTGAGCGGACAAAGATACCACTCCTTTTCATGATCTATTTCTGCAGCTCATCTGACTCCCTGATTATGCCTGCATTCGTTTTTCCTTCACTTGCTTTCTTATCCAATCGCATAGTTCATCGAGTCCCTGGTCTTTCGTACAGGATGTCTCAAAAAAAACGAGGGAATCGTTGATGGACCTGACGTCTTCGTAAAACCGCTGTTTATCGAAATTTGTATAAGGGAGTAAATCTATTTTGTTCAAGATAACGGCTCCGGATTTCTCGAATGCCAGAGGATATTTAAGTGGCTTGTCATTACCTTCAGTCGTACTCAGTACCGTTATTTTAATATTTTCCCCGATTTCAAATTCCGCTGGGCATACCAGATTTCCGACATTCTCAACAACCAACAGTTCCAACCCCTCGAGGTCGAGGCCGCTTAGTGCGTCCCGTATCATATAAGCATCCAGATGGCAAGCGCCCCCAGTGTTGATTTGTACTACCGGCACTCCCTTAGACTCAATTCGTTGGGCGTCCATAGTCGTGTAAAGATCTCCTTCAATAACAGCAATTTTCAGTTCAGATCTCAGCCTTGTAATAATTTTCTCCAGAATGGAGGTCTTGCCCGAACCGGGAGAGCTCATCAAATTGATAACATAAATGTTTTTTTCGTCAAGTTTTTCCCTGTTGATGGCAGTAAGTTCGTCATTGGCTTTTAAAATATTAGTAACAACTTTAATTTCGCTCATTTTAATTTTCCTTCTTTCATTTTAATAAATTGGTATTAAACTGTACTTTTAAAAAGCACTAAAACATCCAGGCATTATATACAAGACAGAATCGGATCCTTTCGTCCACAGGCAGTGCCTTCAAAGCCGTCTTCGGTTTTTATTAAAGAGCAGGCTTTCGGACAGCCCAGGCAGACCATGCCGGAAGCAGATGTCCTGTCTGCTTTTGAAGAAAGTATTTTATTATCTTGAGAAATTGTACCGCTGATCACAAATTGCGCTACAAGCTGACCAACTCTCTCGGCTTCATAGGTTACGTCGTCGACAGAATCATGAACATAACAGGCATTTCCGCATAAAAATAGCCAATCAGGAAACATGCCTTCGGAGCAAACTTCCTCTGCCAGTTCACATTCCGGGATAAGACCAATCGATGTAATTAGCGTGTCGCAAGGCAAAAAATCCTCATGTTCGTTTAGAAGATTTCTGATCGTCACGCCTGTAATTCTGCTTTTCCCATGAATTTCAGCAACTGTACAGCGTATTCTTAACTCGATATTATATTTTTCAAGACAATTGACCCGGTTTCGCTCTAGCCCGCCGCATTTCTCCTCTTATTCGATTACCGCAAGCACATTTTTTCCCATTTGTTTCAGCTGACGAGCCATAATAAGACCTACATCACCCGAACCGAGAATTACAAATTGATTGCCAATTTCATAACCCCCGATATTCATCATTTTCTGCGCCATTCCGGCAGTAAAAATGCCTGCTGGGCGAGTCCCCGAGACCGATATTGCGCCAATTGGACGTTCCCGGCAACCAGAGGCAAGTATCACAGCTTTTGCCTTAACCTCGCAGAGACCGCACTTCTCTCCGCTTAAAATCACCGAGCCGTCAGGTTGAAGATTGATTACAGATGTTGATAAGAATACATCAACATCTGATTGCTCTATTTGTATAATAAAACGCTCCGCATATTGAAGGCCCGTAAGCTCTTCGCCAAAATAGCTGATTCCAAAACCAGAGTGAACGCATTGCTTTAGCACACCGCCAAGTTTATCATCACGCTCAACAATAAGGACGTTTGAAACACCATTCTTCTTCGCGCTAAGAGCCGCTGCCATGCCTGCCGGACCGCCACCGACGATGATTAAATCATACGCGATCATTTTTGTGTCCATCCTTTTTCCCGTCCCAAATCATATAAGAACCTGCCCCGTCCTTATCTACCCCATTGACCGTAACATTTTGTTCTCTGGCTAAAAGCTCTATGATCCGTTGTGTACAGAAACTGCCCTGACATCTGCCTGAGCCTGCCCCCGTCCGCCGTTTCACTCCTTCGACGGTCACCGCACCCGGTTTTCGGCGAATACTGTCGATAATTTCTCCTTCTGAAACATTTCTACAGCGGCAGATAACTTTTCCATAGGCGGGATTTTTTATTATGATATCAGAACGTTCACGAAATGGCAGGTCATTAAGTCTTAAAGGAGCAGGCCTCTTGGGACTAAACTCCGAATTAACCTCCGCTCCTAGTTTAGCTGCCATTCTGTCAGCTACAAAGCAGCCAAGTTCATTTGCGCAAGTCAATCCAGGCGTCTTGATGCCGATGAGGCTCATAAATGGTGGACCTTCCTCTGATTCAATAATAGTGAAACCACTGATAGTCTTTTCAGTAGGTACATACGAACCGCTTGCTGAATCGAAATGCACATAACAAGGATTCGGCCTGATTGCGCCAAATGAACGGATTACATGTTCCATCGGCAGTGCAGGAATGACATCTGAGACAAGAGCTCTAAGTTTTTCCAAGCCGCTATGGGTTGTTTTAAAAACATCTTTTTCATCCGATAATTTTTTTGTTGGCCCGATGAGTATATTTCCTTCTACAGTTGGTACAAGTGTCAGGCCTTTGCCCTTTTCCTCAGGCTCGTGAAAAATGACATGTTTAATATATCCATCTGTTTTTGTATCAAGGATAAGATAATCTCCTGAGTCTGGAATAATCCGCACTAACGGGTTTTGAACTTTTTCCAGAATTTCATCTGCAAACATTCCAGCGCAATTAATCACTCCTTGTGAACAGAAATACCCTGCACCCGTATGTACGGTATAACCGTGTTCTGTTCTTTTAATATCAGTAACTTTTGTGTTCAGCTTAATTTCAACACCGTTGCTGGCAGCGTTTTCAGCTGCAGCAAGGCCAAGTTCCCATGGCAGAACTGTTCCGGCTTCCGGAGCATAAAGCCCCAGTCGAACATCGGAGCTAAGCCCCGGCTCGAGCGCCAGTACTTCTTTTCGTTCCAGAAGTTTTAGACCTCGCACGCCGTTTTCTAAACCCTGCGCGAGCTTCTTGTGCAATACTTCTTCCCCTTTGGGGCCAAAACACACCATGATAGAACCACATTGTTTGTATCTGACACCGAGTTCTGAACATAAAGAATCAAAACTTTGCGCAGCCTTGACACACATCCGGCTTTTTAAGGTACCGGGTCTCGTATCGCAACCGCTGTAAACGATAGCAGTATTGGCGCGGCTGATGCCTGTGCACAGGTCTTCGCGTTCTTCAAAAATTGCTATCTTCAACCGATATTTTGCGAGATTCCGAGCCACAAAACAGCCTAGAAGCCCTCCGCCTATCACAATAACATCAAAGTCATGCATGCTCAAACCTCCAAAGTTTTATGCGTTGGCATTTTAATACCGGCAAACATAGATTATTAGCTGTAGGACCTCGACTGGCTTTTAAAAAATTCTTCAGCCTTTTTAGCAATCCATTCGGCGATACAGTCCTCATTATTGATATCCAAAACTTCGCAGTCGGTCTTAAGGTTCTCGTCGCTTGCAATCGAGATAATACCACCGCAAGCATTGCTTTCATATAAAAGTCGATTGCATACGCTTTTACGGTGAACTTCAATTTTCGGATACTCGTTGTTATGGTAACCTTCAATAATAATGATATCAATATTCGAAAAAAGCTTTAATATTTGCTTTAATTCCAGCTCTTCCCGCAGCGCACGGATCATACCAATCTTTTCCTTGGAGGCAATAATTACCTGCTCCGCCCCTGCCATAGAGAAGCGAAGGCTGTCTTTACCTTCCTGATCTATTTCTATCTTGTGTGCACTATGCTTTAAGGCGCCTATCTTGTAACCTTTGCTTTGCAAAAGAGGAATCAACTTTTCAATCAGAGTCGTTTTTCCAGAATTCGAGCATGCAGCTACAAAGGACAAAATGTAAGGTTCATTTCTTTTATATAGTATCTCTTCCATTTTTCGTTCTGCCTCTCGTCATTGTACTTTCCGCGGTAATTCCAACTTTTGTTTATGGATGAATAATTTCACCCAATTGTTCACAGGTATAGCCGCCAAGCTCTTTAAGCCTTTCTTTAAACTCTTCACTCTTGAGTATTTCAATGAAAGCTTTAACATGCTCAAGTTCCAAATATTCTTTAGGTAAGACAAAATCATATTCTTCCAATCCCACAGGTACAAAATCAAGGCCCATTGCTTTTGCCGCAGACTGGATCCCCAAACCAACATCAGCGCTTTCGCTCTTAACAAGTGCTGCAACTGCCATATGCGTGGTCATCTCATTGGTATAACCGTTGATTTCGGCAGGATCAATTTTTGCTTCTTTTAACTTGAAATCAAAAAGTATTCTGGTACCTGCTCCTCTTTGTCTGTTCACATAGCGGTATTTTTTGAGATCTTCAATTTTACAAATGCCCTGAGGATTACCTTTCTTGACGATCAAGCCCTGCACTCTTCCGACGCCCCGTATGATGGCCATTTTATCGCCAAACATTCTTTTTATATAACTAACATTGTATTCACCCGTATTCTCATCCAGCAGATGAACCGGTGCCATATGTGCTTCGCCTCGTTTTAATGCCATAAGCCCCCCCATGCTTCCCACATGCGTACTGGTGACATACATATTTTTGTATCTGTTAGGCATCATATCAGCAATCACGTCGATTATCAGGTCATGGCTCCCGATAATCACCAAGGTATTTCTTATCTCCTCAAGACTGCGATATAGCTCAACGCGAACCTTTTCACCAGCTTCTACACCTTCGCTTCTCTGCTAATAACGCAGAAACCATCCGCACGAACAAGCGACATAGCCGCTCCTGCGCCGCGTGCCAACGGTGCTGCAATTATTTTATTTCCCACACAGCCGACTTTCACGCGTACATATTCTTTGTGCTTAAGGCTGGATACAAGACGTTTTGAAATAACAGCATCAACCGCCGTTTCCTTCTTACATGCCTTTTGGTCCGAATACATCGCGAGAACAGGTGATACAAAGTTCTTAAAATCAATATAAGCTGATACCGGATAACCCGGTAAGCCGATTACGGGTTTGTCATTCACAATGGCAAGTATAACAGGCTTCCCAGGTTTTATCGCCACGCCATGAACAATCACTGTTCCCAGCTCTCTTAAAACATGAACTGTAAAATCTTCTGTTCCAGCACTTGATCCGGCATTAACGATCACAAAATCATAATTTTTAGAAGCAGCAGCTACTTTTTCTTTTATCTTATCGTAATCATCCTCGATGGGCGGAAACCGAAAAGCAACCCCGCCCTCAACTTTAACCATGTTTTCAAACATCCGTGAATTTGATTCAATGATATCGCCTTCCTTGGGCGTTTCTGTAGGTTCGATAATCTCAGTGCCTGTAATGTTACCGAAGTTGCCTATGATTTGGGGTATTATAACATTTCGCATTTTATATTACTTTTTAAAAACAAATACGGAATTACGCCAAAGCAGTTTAAAAGCATTGGAAATGTTCCCGTAAAATACAATATTGAAAAGGCATAAAAAAAGACAAGTTTTGCAAATCTCTTATAGAATGAAAGATTACTATAGCACCATTCTTGAAAGAGACCGCAACAATTGTCAAAAGATGTGAGTTTTTGAATTTTATAGTGTAAAAAACTGGACCTGTTGAAAAATGTAGATTTTTCAACAGGTCCAGTTGGCTATTTATCCTTCAGTGGTAATAAATACGACCGCATTGCCGGCTCGTCTGACTACTTCTTGCGTTGATAAAATTTCTGTGTCATTGGAATATTGTAAAGGAATCGGGGAAGCATTCATCAGATAGGATATTTTGACTGCATAATTTACGTTCTGCATAATCGTGCCTTTATAATTAATGGCATATAATTCATTAAGCTTTGCACTTATTATCCCTATTACCTGCCCCTTTTCGTTAAGCAATGGTCCCCCGCTGTTTCCAGGCTGAATTGGTATGCTAACCTGGAATAATCTGATATCATCCTGAATGCCTGCAAGACTATTAATAATACCTTCACCTGCTTTCGGGCTAACCCCCATTAAGTTTGGCATAGGAAAACCAACAGTGCTCACAGCTTGTCCAAGAGTTGCTTTTCGCGGATCACCCAAAGGTAAAGGTTCAATTGTTTTTTCCATCCCATATACCTTAAGAATAGCAACGTCATTTTGAATATCTTGTGCAACAATATTACCTAGTGCTTTTTGTTCTCCATACGTTACTATTATTTTTTTTGCACCTTCAACAACATGTGCGCTGGTCGCAACAAGATCATTGGTAATGAAGAAACCTGTTCCCGTGCCTTCAGGCTGTGTACTTGCTAAGTTGTCAATTCTGAGAAATGTTACTAGTCCAATATCTTTAACCGGCAGAATAAATTGCATAATATTATTTTGCTGCATAACAAAGGTTGTAAAGTTGAGTATTGGCGAATCCATAGCAACGTATCCGCCAGGGTATATTCCCGGTGAGGTAGTTTTCTTCAAAACGATTTTGGCTTCGCCCACTTTTCCCAGAGCATTATTTAGCATTAGGCCTATATAATCCCAATCCTTATAGAAGTTGGTTGTATTTTTGGTAATGGCCATTTCCCCATAACTACCAATTATGGAAAAAGACCAAACCCCTTCGACAATATCCAGCGGCCTGTTTTTCAGGTATTTCTCAATAATCTCATCTTTGTTATTTTCCGGAACAACTCTTGTCAATGCCAGGCATTCTGGAGTCATGATTGTTCCAAAAAAAATACTCAAGAAAATAAATAGAGCAGCGATAATCTTCTTTTTTTTCATTTTCTTCACTTCCTTAGATGTTCACGCCAATATGTTCTTTCTTCAACTATTGCTAATACATTACTTCATATATGCAATTATTTACTAAGCCAAAAACTATCGTAATTCAGTACTAAATGCTTTATAATCTCAAATTGCAATTTGAGATTATAATTTTAGTAATACTTCTATTTTAAGTTACACATTCCTGCCAAAGTTTTCATTTTTTTCTAAATTATTCGTTTATTTTTGAGTAATGTCTTTACTCTGTTTAAATACAGCTACAAATGTACGTGAATGTATATGCGAAACACTTATTTATATATTTCATTTTTTGGCACAAACTATCTAATCGGCATAATAAGAAACAAAGGCTCCGCAAATTAGCGGAGCCTTTGTTTCTTATTTAACCAGTAATCCCATTTTTAAAGCAAAAGATATCTATGCCTTTATCCTCATGCCAACCTTTAGCAGCATTCCCATCCGGATAGCTGCTTCTTCCGTAAAAACATCCACATTTGCCATACATTCTTCCAGGCATACAGGATACGGTATGATATTCATCAAAGCATCGATACCAAAGTTCAAAACATCCTGGTGTCCTTGACCAAGACTTCCTGACAAACAAACTACAGGCACGGCTAATTTGTTAGCAAGTTTAGCTACACCAACAGGAGCCTTACCAAAAGCTGTTTGAAAATCCGTACAGCCCTCGCCGGTGATAACGAGGTCAGCTTTTGCCATCATATCTCTCAGACCGGTAGCTTCAATCACAATATCTACACCTGGGCGCAGTTTTGCTGAAGTAAAGAACATTAAACCAGCACCAAGACCACCTGCTGCACCAGCTCCTGGGAGCTCGGCTATGTTTCTGCCAGTAGCTTTGCAAGCAATCATTTGATAGTTCTGTAGAGCAGCATCTAGTTCTGCAACCATTTCCTGGCTAGCACCTTTTTGAGGCCCGAACACAGCAGATGCTCCCCTCTCTCCACAAAGAGGATTGTCTACATCACAAGCCACCATTATTGTCGACTCTTGCAGTCGTCTATCCAGGCCTGACAGATCGATTGCTGCCAAATTAATCAAAGCAGCACCACCTGGAGGCAATTCATTACCTTCACTATCAAGCAGTTTGACACCTAGTGCCTGAGCAACGCCAGCACCGCCGTCATTTGTTGCGCTGCCGCCAATCCCTATGATCAGTTTTCGCAGTCCTTTGTCCAACGCAGCCTTAATTAATTCACCCGTTCCATAGGTAGTAGTGATGAGTGGATTTCTTCTGTCTTTTGGTATCAACGTCAACCCGGAAGCAGCAGCCATCTCAATAACAGCTGTTTCTCCATCTCCAAGTATCCCCCAACAAGCCTCAACTGGTTCATTAAGCGGTCCTGATACCTCGGTAAAAAGCATCTCGCCTCCCGTTGCTGTTACGAGAGCCTCAACTGTTCCTTCACCGCCGTCAGCAATAGGTACTTTCAATACTTCTGCTTCCGGAAAAACTTTAAGGATCCCTCTGGCAATTGAGTTTGCAACTTCTAAGGCAGACAAACTTCCTTTATAAGAATCCGGGGCAACTATAAATCTCATAACATAATTCACCCTTTTACATTAATACTAAATATAATAACCAAACTACGGTAATTCCAACTAAACCTTGTATCAGTGTTGCCATTGTTTGGCATTTGTATGCGACGCTGACATTCATACCAGAAAATTGTGATACAACCCAGAAATATGAATCATTTGCATGGGAAACAACCATAGAACCACAACCGATTGCCATCGTTGCTAAAACTGCTCCCATCGGTCCGCCTAAGCCAAGTGAATCAAGCAGCGGATAAACAATCGTTGATGTAGTAATTAGTGCAACAGTAGAAGAACCTTGTGCTGTTTTTAGTGCAACAGCAATAATGAAGGGCAAAAAGAGGCCTAAATTGAATTGCGCTAAGCTTTGTCCAAGGTAATCACCAATTTTGGTAGCAGCCAAAAGTGCGCCAAGGGATCCGCCAGCAGCAGTAATCATAATAATCGATGCTGAATCGGTTATACCCTTGCCTACCCAACCAGACAAAACTTCTTCATTAAGTTTTGGTACGAGGAACAGGCAAAGTGCCACACCTATTAATAATGCCACCATTGGTTCACCTGCAAAATCAAAGGTAGCTTTTAAAGCACCCTTGCCTAGCGGTAAACTTGGAAAATTAGCAAAAGATTTACAAGCAATCAATAGGATTGGTACTACAATAGGCGCAAAAGATGCAAACACACCCGGCAACTTATCAAAATGACTGATTAATTCTTCATAAGTTTCACCCGTAGTATCTTCGATTTCAAATTTACTTGCATATTTGGTCGCCCAGAAATAACCTGCTGCCGCGATTGGAATAGCAACAAGAAAACCCATCAAAATAACCATACCCAAATCAGCATGCAAAGCGTTTGCTGCCGCTATAGGCCCTGGAGTAGGGGGAACCAGCGTATGTGTAGCATATAGGCCAGTCGACAAAGCAACTGCCATAGTAGCCATAGACACACCAGTACGTTTACCCAAAGACTTATTCAAGGAAGACAAAATAACAAAACCCGAATCACAGAATACCGGAACAGAAACTATGTAACCAATGATGCTCATAGCTAAAGCCGGTCTTTTTTCGCCGACCAATTTCAATACTGTTTCTGCCATGGTAAAGGCAGCTCCGCTGCGTTCAAGCATAACGCCAATAATCGTACCTGCGATAATAACAATACCAATTTTTTCAGCTGTTCCGCCAAATCCTTTGGCAACAGCCGCAATAACCTTTACCGGTTCCATTCCCGCTGTCAAACCAACCAAAAAAGCTGATAGTAATAATGCCAAAAATGCGTGCACTCTGAATTTGGAAATCATTAATACAATAAATAAAATTGCCGCTGCTAAAATAACTAATAGCATTGGTCCTTGCACCATAAAAATCCTCTCCTTAGTATATTTAAGTAAAATTACACATGCAATACATTTTATCATATCGCATATTGTTTTAAAATTACTTAATGTAAGCATATTGAATTGTTTCTAATTTCAATAAAAATGCCTCCCGAATCATCGGGAGGCACATATTTTACTGGTGGGGTTACACGGGTTCGAACCGGGGACCTCTACAATGTGAATGTAGCGCTCTAACCAACTGAGCTATAACCCCTCAAACATGTTTATTGTAGTTCTCTTAATCCTGATTGTCAATAATAAACGAGCTTAACCGTAAAATATGTTAATTATCATTTTTCCTTGCTGCGCAAAGAAAATCTGACTAATTTTACAAGTTCGTACCATAGCACTGAAGCACAAGCAATTCCAACTGCCAAAACAATCTGTTGCCACGTAAGAGGAGCAAGCTTAAGAGCTTCTGCGACAGGTGTATAAAGCATTATAATTAAGCTCAAAATGACACCAATATTTACAGCCGCGATTACTTTGTCTCCTCTGAGGCGCAAAATAGACTGAATAGCGAATTCCGATTCTGAACTATTGACGTGAACAAGCAGCATGTTTGCTATAAATATAATTGTTAAGCCCATCGTTCTTGCTAAAGCTCCATTATCAGGGCATTGCGTTAAAAACGTCAAATAGGTGCCAAATGCTGCCCCAAATATGGCAAAGCCTTGAAATAGGCTCTTTGTTAAGCTATTAATATCAATAATTTTTTCATCCGTTTTACGGGGAAGCCTCTCCATTACGTCCATTTCAGCTGGCTGCCTTTCCAATACTATTGAGCAAGTCGGGTCAATCACCAGCTCTAAAAGCACAACATGTACCGGTAATAAGAATAAACAGACAGGACTAATTCCCAATAGCGGCGCTACTAGCGCAGAAAATGCAATCGGAATATGAATGACAATGACGTAGCCAAAAGCTCTTTTAATATTATCGTAAATTCTTCTGCCATCTTTTATGGTATCAACTATGGTAGAGAAATTATCATCCAGTAAAATTAAATCGGCCGCTTCACGAGCAACTTCTGAGCCACGCTTGCCCATAGCAATACCTATATCAGCATATTTAAGCGCTGGAGCATCGTTGACCCCATCACCGGTCATGGCAACAATTTCACCATTTGCTTTAAAAGCCTGTACTATTCGCATTTTGTGTTCGGGAATAACTCGTGAAAAAATGCTGACATTCTTGATTTTTTCTTTTAATTCTACCTGGCTCATTTTATCAATATCATCACCAGTGATAATTTTATCATAATCAGCCATTCCTATCTGTCTGGCAATAGCACTGGCGGTAATACCGTTGTCACCAGTTATCATAACAACCCTTACTCCAGCCTTAATACAGGTTTCGACATCTTGTTTTACAGAATCCCTTGGCGGATCAGCAAGACCAACTACACCGCAGAATCGCAGCTTACACTCAACCAGACTTTCCGGAATATCATTTATATTTGATATGTCCATTTCACCAACTGCTATGACTCTAAGTCCTCTTTCTGCCATAGTGTTGATTTTATTTTCTGTATGCATCAACTCCGATTGTGTTAGTTCGCAAAGCTGTAGTATTCTCTCTGGCGACCCTTTTGCCGCAACAAGAAATTTTCCGTCTTGGGCCCAAACATTACCCATCATTTTTGTTTCATTAGTAAAAGGATATTCCTTGACAAGTTCATTACCAAAAAGCTCTTCTGCAGTGATTCCTTGCTCTTCGCAAAAAACAATCATGGCTTTTTCCATTGGGTCATATGCATCAGTCTTGCAGGCCATACCCATGACTTTGTCAAACTTTTTGTCATCACCTGCAGGATTCCATATATTCTGTACCTTCATCCGGTTCATTGTTATTGTCCCGGTTTTGTCTACACAAAGTACAGATACAGCACCTAATGTTTCAACTGATGGCAATTTTCTTACTAGAGATTGTTTTTTTGCCAAACGCCAAGCACCCATTGATAGAAAAACAGTTAATATAACCGGAAACTCTTCCGGAATCATAGCCATAGCAAGAGTAATGCCGGCAAGTATGCTTTCGATGACCCTATCTTTTAACATGTGATCTGATAGGTCAAAATATGTAGCTATGCCAACAAGAGCAAATAAAACCATGGCAAAAGCACCGAATGATTTAACCATTTTTTCCGTTTGCTGTTGTAGAGGCGTCTGTATGCTTGGTGCTGTCACTACATCCTTGCAAATTTTCCCATATTCAGTCGCCGACCCGATCTTGTCAACTAAAATAGTTCCGGTGCCTTGTGTTACAAGCGTACCGGCATAGCAATAGTCACGTCGCCAGTAATCATTGCTGTCCGGCTCAACTTCTTCGCTGGTTAATTTCCAGACCCCTTCGGATTCACCAGTTAGAGATGACTCATCAACGAGCAGAGTGCTAGCTTTCAAAACAATACCATCTGCAGGAACTTTCAGTCCTTCAACAACAAGCATTATGTCGCCAGGAACCAAATCCGTACTGTTAATTATTTGCTCCTCGCCATCACGTAAAACAGTAATACGTGGAGCGGATAAATCTTTTAGCGCTGCCAGTGTCTTGTCCGTTCGCCATTCTTGTATAACTTCAATTCCAATCACGGCAACAACAAATATCAGCATAATCGCGCCGTCTTTTGGTTCACCTAAAATAAAGTAAACAACCGATGCCGCAATCAGCAATAAAAACATCGGTTCGCAAACAACACGAAACATTTTTAGAATAAACCCTTCCTTTTTTTTAGGAACAAGTTCATTTTTACCAAATTGTTGTTGCAGTTCTTTTGCTTGCTCTGTTGTTAGCCCCTTTTTTGTTTCTACACTCAATCCGCTCATAAAAATACTCTCCCACATATTAAAATAGACAAAAATGAATATAAAAAAAGCCTGTGGAACATTTTACTGTCCCACAGGCTTCAAGTCCTGCTGCCATTTTGGCCCAGCCGCATTAACTTTCGTTAACCGCCTGCTCAGTTTGTACTGTAGTTTTTTATGCAGTGCAAAGAGGCTTTTTGTGATTATAACATATAGAATTATATAAAACAATAAATTAATTAAACTTTATAAAATATCAGTTAAATTCTGATGCAACGACAGAATTTTTAATGGTTTTGGCTTTTTGCAGCATAAAATCAACTTCCCGCAACACATCTTCAACTTCCCAACCGTCACGAATGTCAACAAAGCCGATACTGATCGTAGTATAACAGCAGTCTTTGCTTGCAGCAACTGCCTTTTTTAAACGGTTAGCTATTATCAAACCATACCTCGGAGTCGTATCAGGAAAAATTATTACAAATTCGTCGCCTCCCCAACGGGAAACAATGTCAAGATTTCTGGTGTTTCTCTTAAAAATATCAGCCATATTGATCAAGACAGTATCGCCAACAATATGTCCAAACTCATCATTAATTGCTTTAAAATCATCAACGTCTACATAGGCCAGACAAAGCGGAGACCCTTTTCTTTTACTTCTTTCCAATTCTTCTGCCAACCTAATATTGAAATAGCGCTTATTCCATAATTGTGTCAGATCATCAAGCATGGCAGTGCGTTTTAATTTTTCAAAAGCCCTTCCAATAAAGATACCGACAACCGCAAAAAAGATTATGGAAAAAGCTGCAAAGAATGCATATAGCTCAGAAAAGTATATATTGCCATAATAATTTAACAAGCAGATAAGTATTGCAAAGACAGCTCCAAACAAGCCTGAAAGTAAAGAAATATTTCTCATGAAAAATCTCTTCATTTCGAACCTCACTTCCTGAAAACAAAAGCAAACGAAAATACAATTGTAAAATAAAAGTCATAATCCACAGACTAAATTGTATATCTTTTTACACTTTATTACAAGTATATTGGATGATTTTTCAGCGCTTAGATATTAGATTGTCCTTTTAATAGTATATGATGAGAAATTTATCGTCTTTTCTTTATTAGTGTTTACATGAATTTCTATATATTTTCCAGATTCTTTTGTTTAGTTTCTATCCCAAGCAATATAATCATTAAAGATACAAAAACAAGTACAGCCGTAAACATATAAAAAACTGTATCCATTTTCATGCCTCTCTGCAAGAGGACCCCCACCATCGCAGGAGCCAACATGCCACCCAAACGTCCAACACCGGCTGCCCAACCGCTGCCAAAGGCTCTTATTGATGTTGGGTATAGTTCAGGAGTATAAGTATAGATAACACCCCAGGCGCCCAAATTAAAGAACGACATAATACAGCCCCAGCTTACAATCGAAGTAACAGTATTTGACTGGCCGAAAAACCAACTCGCCACGCCTGTCATGAGAAGGAACAAAGATAAAGTGTATTTTCTGCCTATTATCTCGACCAGCCAGGCAGCAGCAAAATAACCTGGCAGCTGAGCCAAAGTCATAACGAAAACATACTCAAATGTTTTGATAAAAGTAAATCCTTGATTGTAGACCAAAGCCGGCAGCCAAGTAAAAATACCATAGTAAGTGAATACAAGGCCAAACCAGGCAATCCAAAGCATGACTGTTCGTTTCCAAAAATGTCCTGACCAAATTGATGCTAAACTTGGTTCATAATTTTCATGCTCAGTGGCATCTTTATTTTTGTCAAAATCTAGTATCTCGACACCAGCTTTTCTCTCTAATTTCCTGACAATCTCTTCCGCTTCCTCAGTTCTGCCTTTAGACAAGAGATATCTGACAGATTCCGGCATCCCAATGCGAATAACGAAAACATAAAGAGCAGGCATAGCTCCAATGATAAATGCCCAGTGCCATCCGTAAACAGGAATAAACCAATAAGCTATACAGGCCGCTACGATCCAACCTAGTCCCCAAAAACTTTCTAGTAATACGATAAACCTGCCTCTTACCTTAGAAGGTGCATACTCAGAAACTAGTGTGGCTGCCACAGGAAGCTCACCGCCCAGGCCAAAGCCTACAAAAAATCGAAAAACCAGCAATGATTCGAAATTCCATGACAAGGCACACAGTCCTGTAGCTACGCTGTATAACAAAAGCGTTAAGGAAAAAACACCTTTGCGGCCAATTTTATCAGCTATCGTGCCAGCAACAACCGCACCAAAAGCCATGCCAAGTAAGCCAATGCTGCCTATCATACCCATTTGGCTGGTGCTAAGATTCCACTCCTTTGCCAGTACAGGTAATACAAAAGAAATAAGTCCCGTATCCATAGCATCGAACATCCATCCTAATCCCGTAAGGATTAGCAGTCGGTAGTGGAAGCTTCCGACAGGAAGTGCCTCTAGTCTTTTCAGTAACATTGTCTCTCTCCTCTGTATTTTTAATTTCACAGCTTAATTAATTATTGGGATTATACTGCAATAGCGAGTAAATTGCAAATGTTACTATATGCAAAACTGCCTGTTTATGCCAAAAATAAAGAACACCTGATTATTGAAATCAGGTGTTCTGATAATCTTATCTGTATTGTTTGTAAATTATAATTTAATCACACCTACTGCATTGAGGAAAATTATAATTAACAAGGCAGGAGTAACATAGCGTATGACGATAAAGAAGAATGGTAAGAATGCATTTAAATTAAGCGAGCCGTTATTAGTCAATTCTTCTTTAATACTCTTTTTGTCAACGACGTAGCTCATAAATATGACAATTAACAAACCGCCTAATGGCATCAAAATATTAGAGGACAAATAATCAAACCAATCAAAAAATCCTCTGTCCATAAATGTAACACCACCAAGCAGGCTTGATTTGTCTGCAGATAAAGTGGCCAAAATTCCAATGCCGAAAATAATCAAGCCATTTAGAAGAACAGCGACGGTCCTCGACATTCCTTTCTCCTCCGTCATATAAGCGACAGGGACTTCGACAAGTGAAAGCATAGCTGTCGTAGCCGCTATAGATGTCAGGAAGAAAAAAGATATCAGCAGCAAATTACCGAAAGGCATCTGCGAAAACACTAGAGGAATTGTCATAAATAACAACCCTGGACCAGCTCCCGGCTCTAAACCAAAAGAAAATACTGTTGGGAAAATAGCAAGTCCAGCAAGTAAAGATACAAGAGTATCCGACAAAGCAACTTTTGCTGCAGTTCCCAAAAGATTGTTGTCCTTAGTAAAATAGCTTGCATAAGTTATCATCGTACCAATGCCAAGTGAAAGTTTGAAAAAAGCCAGTCCCAAAGCAGTCAATATCGCGGCACCAGTAAGTTTACTGAAATCTACCTCAAAAAGAAATCTGACGCCGTCCATTGCTCCCGGTAAAGACAGTGCTCTTATGTCACAAATAATTATCAGAATAAATAATACAGGCATTAATGTTTTTGTAACGCGTTCGATACCATTTTTGATACCCATAATCAGGATTGCTGAAACTACAGCCATCACAATAAACTGCCAAAAAATTGGTGTCAGCGGTCCAACTACGACGGAGCCGAATTGAGCCTTGGCACTTTCCATGGTAATTTCTGCGAAATCGCCGCTGATTGCTTTTATTAAATAATAATAGACCCAGCCTGCAACACAGCTATAGAAAAACATTATTAAATAAGAAGAGGCTACTCCCATTTTGCCAATGAATTTGCCACCAGTTCCTGGTGCCAATGTCGCAAAAGCGCCTACAGCGCCTTTACGTGATTTTCTTCCCAGATAAAACTCACTCAGCATCACAGGTAAACCAACAAATATGATACAAAGCAAATAAACCATAAGAAAGGCACCACCGCCAAATTGTCCTGTCAGGTACGGAAACTTCCAAATATTTCCTAAACCTACAGCAGACCCCAGTGTTGCAAAAAACACAGCTAATCCAGATGAGAACATGCCCCTATCCATTAAATTACATCCCCTTTGATGTCTTATTTTACTGTTATACCAGCTTTATCCCTGTATTCGAAATATTCGCGCAGGCTATAGCTGATAATTTGTCCAATTTTGTCCTGCCAGGCAGTTATAAACATTGTACCAATCTTCGGAAGCGGAACGACGGCACGACCCCCGTCGAGTGCAACCATCGTAATAATATCAACAGCATTTATGCCATATCTGAGCACATATCTTTGCATATAAGCCCTCGGGTCGGAAAACTTGGTAGCCCATTCTTCCCTGTAGGGTGCTAAAAAGTCATTTTTATCCATTTCCATGAGGCTTTTTCTTTCTGTGGCTATACTTATCATAAGATCGTTTTTAAAAACCCAAGTACCCAGGCGTCTCTGTGCAATCCACTCATCGGGCTTTGATGTCATTATTGTTTCCTTATACTCGGTATAGTTCATAACAACAACCTCCTCAAAATAAGCTTATAAGATTATTATATCATATTCAAATGAACATTTAAAAACGGCTTTCAGATTTGTTTTATATTTCAGTACACTTCAAATTTTTGTATTACTAATCGTTTGATTGCTATACATAAATATAAAAAACACTCCTGCAAATTGCAAGATTGTTTCATGAATTGACTTATTATTCTTCTTCGCAGAACGATGCTGAAGCTTCCTCTTCTTCCCTCATTAAATAAAAAGCTATTGCGCCAGTAAGAGAAGCAAGCGCCGTAAAGCCTAGTGCAATCAAACTTGTCTCCCATTGTAGCTTTTCACTGGCAACTTGATAACTACCAATGAAACCAAAGAAAATAAAAGCGGCTGCTGAAATCAATTTGATTGTTCTTTCAGGAATTCTCTTGCACATTACGATGCCTACTATAATACCAATGCCGTCAGCAATCATCATACCGGTTGTTGTGCCGACAAGAAGCCACAGAGGATTTTCAGGAAATTTTGTAGCCAGAGCAATTGTTGCGAGCTGGGTTTTATCACCCATCTCAGCAATAAAAAATGCTATAGCAACCGTTGCTACTGCCCCGTATTTAGAAATGCAATTTTCTTCTCCTTCCAGTTTGTCACCGCGTATCGTCCAAAGGCCAAAAAATATAAAAGACAAAGAGGCTATTCCCTGTATCCATATTTCAGCTGACTGAAAACGTGTTATGTAGTTCCCGACAGCAACAGCAAGCGCATGATTAAATATTGTTGCAATAAAGACACCCAGCATTACTTTCGATGCCTTATACTTTGTGGCAAAGGCCATTGCTAAAAGTTGTGTTTTGTCCCCCATCTCCGCCAAAACAACAACTCCTGCCGAAAATAAAAAAGCAATAAAGTCCAAATACATTCTTGAAGTGACCCCAAAAAGTTAGACAAACATTTTTAATTAAGCAGCCGAGAGGGCTTGTTGCCTGTGAATAGCAGGTGATAAGCCCTTTAACTTTGCCTTGCTGCGGCGGTTATTGTAATAATCCATA